>Ga0116227_10001659_pt1 | contig 50260 bp, 51 predicted proteins | sample S1TSphgellanicum_FD_89693 | JGI IMG/M metagenome (GOLD analysis project Ga0116227, IMG submission 89693) | Host-associated microbial communities from peat moss isolated from Minnesota, USA - S1T2_Fb - Sphagnum magellanicum MG | ecosystem: Host-associated > Plants > Peat moss > Unclassified...
ACCTGTGGGCTCTTACTGTGATCCTCATCAAGCTCTTGGATACTGCCTTCAACATTTCCATCAGCATCGATCTGTTTCAAGCATCTTGATAAAAGCACACATGCCTCTTTCCAGAAAGAGCATTGGACCTTATCCGAATCTTCATCCACTATGATTTGAGCAATGAGATCTGACTGGTTTGCAAACCACTGACAGAAGATGACAACTGCTGGGAACAAACTGCTGTTTGCTGGCTGCTCTGCTTTTGCTGCATGATGCATCAGTTGAGAGATAAACCTGATAGCTGCTATTGTCGCTTGTCTTACAAAAGACACATGCTCCAAACTCACAGGCAAGGGATGATGCTTCTTGTGGCTGTGACCCAAATAATGGACCGAGAAGATCAAAGTGACAACCAATTGCAACACTCCTAAAGCTTCACCTCCAGAGAGCTTGGACTTTTCTAGCATCAAAGCTCTGTTCACCAGTGTTGCATTTTGTCCAAGAAGCTGTTGCAGCTCATGCAGCACTACTGTGAAAGCCTCCTGAAATTTTTCCAGCCTGCCCCACATTTGGAGCAGCTTAATCAATCAGCGTAGATGAGCTTCCATGTTGCAGCCCGGGCTCAATTACTCCATCAGCCACTATCAAAATCCTAACAGTTTGATTTTTGGGCATACAGAGGCTCATCAGAAATCTCTCCTACAAATCCTGAGCATAGAGGAAAACAGTAACCAGAAGGCTCAAGGGATTGAGGTCTAGAAAGCATGATAACACACCCAGTCTTGGTGAACAGAATGCCCATGAGGCAGATGAAATGAAGTTGGAACCTTCTTTGCAAATCAGTGATATCAACAGCTTTGGGAGCGGTCAGTCTGTGGCCCACCCCCCTAGTGGACTCATTACTGAAGGCCAAATCATCACTCCCCAAAGATTGTGTGTGTTGCATGTGTAGTGATCCCTGAGAATGCAAAATCACCCCCTCTTCAGCTGGTAGTACATGCAACTGCCCAACATGTTGTTGATTCTGCAGAAACACAAAATCACAGCTATGAGTTTAGTGCTGTTGAAGTTCTACAAGAGAGTGGAATTGATGAGAGGTGGTGAAAAGGAGGGGAGGCTTTGGTATTTTGGCCAATCCAGGATTGTTTCAAGCTAAATAGACCTCATGCCAGGTATGCTCTGTTTTTAACAGTAGGATGTCTTTGAGAGTGACCAATTCTGGAGCATAGAAATACTATAAAGATTGGATACAAAACAGACACATTTCCTGTTTAGGATTCTCTCTCTTTGCAATCCCAGCTAGTCAACAGTTGGCAGAAGAGGGAAAGTGTGCTCATTTCCTACCTTCTCAAACAGCAGCTTGACATTTGCACGTGCAGTTACAAACGGGGTGGCCACTGCTAAGCTAAAGAAGTAATGGTAGACAGCCTGCATGTTGTCCCCTGTGTATGTGGCCAACACTGCCAACTAGAGTTTCACAATAAAAACCAAGATATTATTAGAAGGACCATTTTCAGCCCCATGACAACAATTTGCACTGCAAGCATGTAAAGCCTTCACCCAACCACCCAAAAAAAGCATGGAATTGCCTCCTCAAGAGTTGAGGTGTGGTGTTGAAAGTGACAGTGCTTTGACCATAAGAAACTCCTCACCAATTCTATAACCAAGCTGTGAAGCAGATGGGAGTCCCTTAAAGCAAGCAACAGGCAGCAAATTCTCTGGAGTTCACATGCATAGTCCATTTGCTGCCATGAACATTTCAGAGCAGTTATAATTCAGAATCTTCACTTTGCCACCCATTTTGCATTCTTGAGTGAATTTCAGAGAGAGGCAGAGACAGAGACAGAGACAGAGAATACCTGGTTGTGCGAATTGCCATCATGAGGCCAGAGCTTGGAGGATTGTTGGTAGTAACTGGCTGCCACTGACCAGTCTGCAGCACGTCCCTCGACAACAGCATGCAGCTCCTTATAGCGTGCCAAATCGCCCAAGTATATCAAGCATCTGTGGCACATAGATTGACATCTTTGCAATTCTTCCACACTCATCATCCTGATGCCGCCTGCTCAACATGACCACCATAATGAAGCTGAGAGTTAGGATTTTGCAATTCTTGCATGCTCATCATGCTACCACTGCCTGCTCAACATCACCACCATAACAAAGCCAAGAGTGTTATGATTCTTCAAACTCCTGTGACTTCTGTGAGCTTGTTGAAAGAATTTCTGTGCTTGTTGCAACAAACCCTATTGCAGAAACTTCTCAACAAATTGGTTTGGATAAGGCTTTCAGAACAGTTTGTAGATCTAAGAAACCCTTGCACCTTACAGATATTTTTCCTACTCAAAAACAGTACCTGAAGCTGACAAGTCTGGAGACAGTCCATGCCTAGCTCTGACCTTGGCAATCAGGCCATGATAAAACCCTGTCACCTCATCAAGAAAGCTTTTGTACTGAGCTCCAACTCTGACAAATTTCTCTTCTGGACCTCCTCTCTTCTTGGCCGAGCTGCGACGATGATGATGATGATTTGCAGCTGCTGCAGCAGACCCCAACTTGCGCAGGCGGACTCGAAACTCCTCGATACATCTGTAGTGCAGTCGCCATAGCAATTGCTCTGCAGCCTCTGCTGTTGCAAGATCCTGATCCTCAAAGATAATGCTCTCATAGCTTTCGCGAATGCTGGCAGTCAATCCTCTTACTGCTCGATCAAAAGGTCCCTTTCTCTCGCGCAATTCCACCAATTCTTTTTCCACCTGTTGGATCTGAAACCATAGCCACACGCAGCTGAATCTATCATCATCCTCGAATGATTGCTGAATGAAGTCTCATGGCAGCCTGGCAGAGAGTTTCTACAATTTCCAGGATCATCGTCATCTTCTTCTACGCGATACTAGGATCTTCTACAGACTTCCAGATCGCATTCTTTGAAAAACTTTTGTTTCTGAAACTCATTCTGATCTGAGAGAGAGAGAGAGATCCGGAACTGTGTACCTTTTCCAGTCGTGCTTTCGCGAGGGATTTCTTTGCTGCTACATCATCGCCCATTTTTCAACATCTTTGATGCAGGAGAAAGAAGAATCCCGCTGCTGCTGCTGACAAAATGTGATCGATCGATGCGCTTCTCCTTCCTACCCTCCTCGCTCGCCTTGGGAACAAGGCCTCCTCACTGCATCGAAGGTTTGTTCAAGGGTTTAGGTTTAGGGCTTAGGGTTTAGGGATCTCTTTGCTTCCGTGTACAGGTTAGGGGTATGGTGTTGCTTCTCTTCTTCTGTGTGTTTCTTCTTCGCGTGGAAATGTTTCTCAAGCTCTCGCGATTGTGTACTGCAGTATTGAGGGATCTTTTTGTGGGGTTCCGCTATGGATTCCGTTACGTTCGCAAGGCAGAGCTTTCTTGAAGCATGTGAGAGTCTGGTGGTGGCTTGTGAATCAGACGACGACGTTGAAGCACAGGCCGTGGTTGACAAGGCAACAGTTGCATGTGGTGTGTTCAGCAGTGTCCAGGGCCGCTTCCGCCCTGCGCATGATGAGGAATCTGCTGAAGAAAGATATGTTTTGGTTCATGCTCTCGAGGAATGTAGTGCCAAAGTGTTTGGCACTGACCGCTTAGGCTTCCAGATTGCTGGTAAGCTGGACTCCATTGCACCAAGCCTGTGTGCTCCATGGTTGTCAGTGCTAAAGAGTCTTGCCTCCTCCTCCTCGGCCATGTCTGTGAAGGCCAAAAGTAGTGCAGCTTCATTTGCCAATGTGTGGCCTGAGCTTGGTGGGAGAGGAGGCCTGAGGTCCACCCGTTGGCGTGCCCGTGCCATGGCTGCTGACTTAGCAGCCCTGTTGAGTGTTCATGAATTGACAAGCTCCCCAGAAGTAATTCACCAGCTGCTGCATCTGCTCATCCATGGTTTAGCCCTCACAGATTCAGAATGGCAGGTATTGAAAGCTTAGCCCTGCTGCAGCCCTTCTTTTTCAATCTTAGTCTAATGGCAGTTGGGTTGTTCTAGTACTCAGAGATGTGTTTGTTTGAATTCAGACATAAATCCTAAACCTTCAGCTTTGAGGGTTTGGAACAGATTGCTATATATCATGTCTGCAGTTTCACATTCTTAAAGCTCTGCATGGGACTCTATAGGTTCGATTTGCAGCAATTACTGCTGCCCTTCAGGTGTTGGAAGCATTCCATGCATTTCTCCCCAAGGCTCTGTGAGTCACTAGTGACCTGCATATTATTATTCCCCTTGAGATGTATTCTGCTATCACTGCAAATTGTAATAGTAGAGATGACTGAGCTGTTGATACTCACAGAACTCATTTGTTGTTGTTCTGTAGTAGACAAATGGTCTAGGATCTCTGTGTGTTGTAAGTCAGACTTTTGTGGTATTTAGTTTCTTCTCTGTAGTCAATGGTCTGTCTAGTTGGGTCATGGGATTTTGGGCATTGGTCTTGTCAGATTGGCAAGGCAGATATGTGGGATTCTTGTCGTCTGTTTGGATGTGCAACCTGAGGTGCAAAAGGTGGCAATTGACTGGATTTCCACCCGCTTTCAGTCTCCAGCATACAATCATGAGGTAAATCGCTTGATGTGCGTGGCTTAAGCAAATCCTTAATAATGAGCTTTAGAAAGTACTCTGGTGTAAAAAGGGCAGCTTTCTCTTTGGGCTTGGTTTTGGAAAGATGTTTGGTTCTGGGTTGGGGTTCTGGTGACTGTCTGAAGCCAAATCTGGACAGGTTTCTCCCTAAAGCATCTTCTATGGGGTCACACTTTATCAGCATCTGAAGCTACCAAAATGTCCGGCTGTGAGAACAGGTCATAGTGCAGGAACTGCTGGACAGTTTTGTCCAGGTGGTGGCATCAAGTGTTGCAGCCAAGAAAAACAGAAATGTGACTGATGTTCAAGGTTTGGATGGCCTGCCAGATGGCTCACTTTTACTGGATGTAGCATCTGCCATTGTTCAGTTGCAGCTTCTGCCTCACCTGGCATTGTCAGAGGTTGGATGTTTCAATGATTCAAGAGCGGACAGAGTCCCTTTGCTACTGTTGTCAGCTGCTGCAGCTTTGGAAGATGCAGAAGGCCAGGAGAGTAAGGCAACAACTTCAGGCCTTATGCAATTGCTCAGGTATGATGATCGCACACCCACACCCTTGTTCTTTAATTTGTACTTGGCTCCTGCAAAATTCTGCAGAAGGATTGATTGTTTGTCACTCTTGCAGGTCTTTGGGTATTTATGATATGTCTCTCCTGACAATGCTTGAAGGAAAGCACTGCACCTATGAGGCTGTGTCCTTAGCCAGGACATATAATAGGCTGGGTGTAATAGATGAGGAAACAGCAATGAATCTAGAGAGGGTAGGAACCACAACAATCCTCAAGTGCCTATCAGTGGCAATGGATTCATCATATGCTGTTACTGACACTTTGAGCAGCAAGGAATTGAGCACCAGTAGGCTTTCATCATCTTCTGCAGGGAAGTGGACTGCTGTGAAGCAACTAAATGCACTGCAATCTATTACAGAGGTATGCATGTCTGATACCTGTATGCTACTTATGTCTCTGCTGCCACTTACAGGATTTCCGTGTCATGTTGCTTTTTAGCAGTCCTGAATGTCTTTAGCCACCACAGAGTTTTGTATACTTCAATTGTTCATGCATTCCCTGTTCTTGCATTTGTGATTGTGAAATGTTCTGCAGCAATTAAGTCAGAGATTCCTTCGATGTGTCAGGCACTTCAGATTCCTGCTGAGCTTACTCAAACTTACAAAGATGCGGATGCTGGTGCAAAGGTGACAAAGTTCTTAGCATGTGCCCAACCACTCATCAGCATTGCAATCACAATCACAAAAAATCATGAATGGACACCTCAAGAAGCATGGGAAAGAGGGGATCTTGTTGAGAACCTAACTCTGAGTCTTGCTCCTTTTGCTTCCAATATCATCCCTAGAGATGCAACCTCATTGGCAGCTGAAGGTCTCAGCAATCTTGCAATCAGTGCTACCAATCATTTGTCTGATGCTCTGCAAACTAAAATCAATGCAAGGGCAAGTGGAGGAGAGAAGAAAATGCTGATTGGGTTGCAAGCCTTAGCTCTGAAGCTTCTACCTACAGCTTTGCCAAGGCTGAAGCAGGTCTTGAAGACTGGATCGAGGTCTGCAACAGAGGATAACCTTGCTCGGGTCACAGGGGAAACTGATAACCTTGCCTGTGCGATTGTAGCAGCACATCAGATGGTTTATTGCCTCAAACAGGTTTGAACATGGCTGTGACAATTCAGATACTTGGATATGTTTTCCATAGGTTTCCTACAAGTTCTGTGATTCCACAAACACAGGAACTCTCAAATCACCAGTTATCAATAGTAAAGTGCTTCTGAATGCAGGTGCAATATCCAAACTTGGGTTCACATTCTGAGTTGGTGATACCAACCGTCTTAATTGCATTGGATCACTACTCTCCTTTGGTTAAGGTACTGGGTGTCTTTGTACATATTCTTTGAACGTTGTTTTCACATCTAGCTAGTGAATTTACACATCAAATATGATTCTCATTAACATCATTTGTGCATGCCTTTGTTTTTTTTTTGTCCTGAGTGGAAATCTCCTTTTTTGTTTGCATTTCCAATAGAAGGCAAAGGATATTCCAAGGAGAGTAGCCTTGAATTGGTGCGTGATTTAGCATGCAGTGGTTTTAAACTGCAGTTGGGCTGTTTTATGCAGAGGCAAGCAATGATGGCTTTTATTCACCTGGCTGACAATCTGAGCCCAACAGAACTACGGTGGTACAAGGATGCAATCCTAGATGCAGTGACTCGAAGTGTCATTGGCTGTGAGGACCTCTGGCCTGTTGTAGTCCAAATGTCAGTGGCTCTTGTGACACGGATAGAGGGAAAAAACTCCCATAGCCAGTGGTATGAACTGAATCCATCCCTGTTTGTAGAGGCAACCAGAGGGACAATCGATGCTTCCTGCAAAATTGTCTCTATTCATGAATGTGGGTAAGGTTTCTCTTGATATCTGTGGTTTATTTGTGCATTGAAGGTATCCAGTGGTGATGAAGGAAATGCTGGATGAGTTGGAGAGGCATAGAGATGATGAGGCCAGGCGAACTGTGTGGATGCAACTCATTACACCACAATTGGAGGCCATGGGGATAGTTTTGGTGGCACACTTCAAAGTCCTTCTTCCATTATTGTTCCATTGGTTACATGCTAATGATGACACAACTTGCCTACTGGTCAATCTTCTCTCTGTCATCCCCTTTGACTGTAGGGTCCTTCATGAGCATAATGAGAAAAGTCCATCTTTTGAAGGCTATGGGTCATTAGTGGGTTTCTAGAATTGAATAGAAAGCAAACACAGAAGTAGATGATTACAAAGTTGGGTTAGTGATCAAAAAGGTTTCTACAAAACTCAAGGAGTTGATCTGATGAGACCTTTGGAGGAGTTGCAAAGTTGCAGAGTTAAATTGGTTCCAAAACAGCAGGCCAAAAGCCTCGTGATGGGTGACAAAAGCTTAGCTGGTGTATGCAATCAGGCTGCATTTGATGTTTTTGGGTCATAGCCTGTGTTGACATCCTCTGGTGGATACTGATATATATATTAGGGGGAATGGAGGGTGGCAGGTTCTTGCAAAACTTCACACAATTGTGATCCACACATGGCCAAGAATTCCATTTCATGCCAAAAGGTGCTCCATTGCTTGGTTACGTTCTAGCAGTAACCACAATCCTGCATTATATTAAGCTTTATATCCTGTGCTGGAGAGAAGGCGGGCTCTGGAATGATGTCCAAAAGCTTGAGTGCTAAGATAGCCATGTTTTACAGGATATATGAGGAGCTTGTCCATGTACGTAATGAGGCAGAAAGTCGGAAATCAGGTCCCCAGATTCGTGAGGCTGTTGATGAAGTGCACCATCTCCTCCAGCTGTAAGTATTATATCTATGCAAATTGTACAGTGCGATAGCACTGATCTCTTGTTTGAAGCTCAAACATTGAGAAAGTCTTGTCCAAGTTAGATGCCAGTACAAGCTCCAAGGGAGGAGAAATGATAATATTCCTCAGTCATGAAGTACTTCAAGCTGTTCTCAACCTTGATCATGATTGTAGTGATACTCTCAGCAGGAGTGGACAGTCTAGAGAATTTTTCTGGGAACTGAGAAGATTAATTTTTTTGTGCAGATTGGCACCTTCAGAGAAAAGTGTCTGCTCCTGAAAATGAAGTCTACAAATGTCAAATTCCTCAGCGCCTTCACAGAAATTTTGCAGATGTAAGCTTGATTGCTTAGCAGTAACTAGGTCTTTTGTTTGTTCTCTAGTTTACTGTGGTTTCTGTTGTTTCTGGGTTTGGTCATTGGTATCATATGAGCATGTATGTTTGACACTTTTCTTTCTGACACAGCTGAGCCGGTGATTGATGACTTGTTGAAACGAGGTTCTGGAATGCTGATTTTTCCAGCAAATTCCAGCAAGGATGGATGATCTCCTAGCTCATGGGATGCTCTGATAATGACCTTTGATGTCTGGATCACTTTCTTGGGAGCTCAGTGGCTCACTCAACACCTGGGAAATGTCTTGTGAGTCCACTGCTGAATGTATGCAACTCCAGGATAATAAGCTTTGTGCATCCAGTCCTGAAAAGGTAAGCCCACAATTGTGACAATTTCCATGATAGCTTTAGGTATTTCATGTCAATTGCTCATAATGCTATGTTTGTGACCAGCTTCTGGGTATCCCTGTACAGCAGTTGCAAAACTGCCACCAATGAGATCTCTGGTGAGACCTGTTAAAGTTTCAGGAAGCATGAACTTGCCCAATGCACTCAAAGATTTGTGTTTTGATGCAGCTTCTGAAACTTGTCTTTGAGTTGAGGAAGGAAAAAAGGGTCTACTGGAACTATTATTCCAAACCTAAATTTGGTCCCTTCTGTTTGTGGCAAGGCAGCCCCACTTCATGACTTGTTCGCTTCTCTTTTCATTTGGTTTCAGAGTCTGGTGTATCCACCTCACTATCTTTTCTCCTTGCCCTTGGTCATTTCAGGGAGGTGTAACAAGTGGGAGGCTTGGAAGAGAAATTTGATGGAAAAGACCTGCAGGAAAAAAATTCCTAGCCGAAGAGTTGTTGATGGATGATAATAAGGGTTATTATCCATCAAGCGGATTGGAACTAGTTGGACTGGTTTATCGGTTGGATTCAATTCATCTCATTCAAAAGATAGCTTGGATGGGTAGTGTAGGTTGATGGATAGAACAGGGAGGTTGATGGAGGGATGATTGGTGGTGCCACTAATTTTCCCACCTTTTAAATGAAGAATATATAGGTCACTATTATTCGCAACTTCAAGAACCATCTGTAGCATGCTACTAGATTGACGCCCAACACTATTGAAACTAACAAAGTCACACACATAAAAACATGCGCAGAAATTTTATGAGATTCACTGAGGATAAATCACCAAACATGATAAAGTTGAAACTTAATTCACATTGAACTCGATTCCAACAACCAAAGAACTGCAGAAAGCTGATGTTTTGTAAGTCGTTGACATATCAAAAGAACACGGCCACCGGGTGGCTGTGCCATTGGCAATCAACAAAATGTTGTTAATGTCAACCATATTTTGTGAAATATCTTTTGTTTGAATGACCTTTGAAAGAGCTTGATCTTTATGTATATCCATAACTGATTGTAGTGAGCATCTTGTTAATGTGGAAGCATGCGATTGGACAAGAGTTCTCGGGTCATAAAATTAAAAATTTACAGATTAAATAGAAAAAAATTTCTCACATAAAAAGTTGATCATAAATGCAACTCAAAATGTTCATGTGTTTTTAAAAAACTAGAATCACAATAAATTGATTTTTTTTTTGGAATGATTGTAAAAGCTCAAAACACACCCTTTGGAAAACTTCCATAGTAATAGCAGTAGCAGGAGAAGTGAAAATATGTGTAGCGGCAGAGGAGGCGCTGAGGGAAAAGGAAAGACAGCATCATGGAACTCAGTTTCCCACCAAAATTGGTGGCAAAACTAGTCTGGTTCCAAGTTATTTCGTTTTGTAAAATTTTCATTCTTAGTTACACGTTTGATGCCCCCTATTGTTTCGAAAAAAACTGGTCGTTCTCACCCCCTAATTGTGAGACTTTACTGATAACTCTAATATGCCTTCACTGAGATTCATACTCTTCCTAAAATCAAATCGACCAATGGAAGATGAGGTTCATTCACAACTGAGGTTACAAAAGGGCTTCCAAGGGACGATGAGGTTCATCCACAACTGGGTCGTAATGGGGTTCCAATGGATGATGAGATTCGTCATCGAGGTTCATCCATTACTGAATTGTACTGGGGTTCCAATGGATGTGAAGGTTCATCGTGGGTTCATCCATTACTGAGGCGTGATGGGATGCCAATGGATGAAGAGTTGGTGGCTGTTGGTTCACCCCGGGCTTCCTATTTGGATGATATATATATTTTTGCGCGAAGGGTGCGTTACAGGGTCTGTCTACTGTCACCAGCGCAATGATTGCATTGACCAACGCTACAAACGCGTGCAAAAAACACGCACATAGCAACAGAAAAAACACTCGAAACAAGCAAAAACCTCAGAGCGCCAAACCCTAAAAGTTGCCCAACCCTAGCTAGCGCGCTGCAATCAAGCCAGCAAGCAAGCAAGCAAGCGGACGACCTTGTCAGCATCACAATTTGTGTATTGAAAATTGCTCAGGCGTCGTACTACTTACCCGAATCAGAGAAAGCAAACGAAGCCAACTGCGGGAGAAAGGAGAGTAATAAGGAAGGGAGTGTGGGAAGAGGCCCCTGGGGAGAAGAAGAGATATAGAGACACATTGAAACGAACGATAGGGACACTCGGCAGAAAGAGAGAGAGAGTGAAAAAGGAAAGAATGTAGCAAGGATAATAGGAAGAGAGTTTGAGGAAAATATTTTGGATTATGTGTTGCGGTTTCTGTTTTAGATCGGGGTATGTGAAGACTGGAGTTTGTGAGGGATTGGATTGCAGTTCTTGTGTTGTTTTCCTCCCCTTGAAAACAGGCCATGATTTATGTGTTTGTTTCGTAGATGTGTGAAAGAGGATTGAATAGAGATGTGAGATTTGATATCCAGCGGCATTTGTTTTGTTATTAATGTTTGGATCTTGCATGGGGCAAGTTTCCTTTGGAAATTGCGCTTCTTCTGACAGTCTTTGTGAATCTTGTTGGCGTGGGAACCGTTTGGCGACGACGACGACGACATGGCTGCTAGATCGTCGACTTCAAATAGTGATGCGAGCACTTCCGGCAGCAGCGGCGACAGCCGCAGCCCATGCTACATCGAACATAAGGTCTCCAAGCTCGACACGCTCGCAGGAGTAGCTATCAAGTATGGCGTCGAGGTACGTATGCATTGGTATTCTTCTTGCGTGCTCTTTTTATTTGGCTGAAATGTGTATTATTTTGTCTCTGAATGCTGCTTGCATTGACACGTCTCTCTCCCTGGTGCTGTAATGCGATATCACATAGAGACCCCTTGATCTTGATTTTCAAAGACAGGAAGTGCATGACAGGGCAGAGAGATCTTCTTCTTCTTGCATAAGACAGTTATGAACAGTCCTCCTGCTGCTGGAATCCTCCAATTCCGCCCTGGTTGTCCGTCTCTGGAGCTCTGTAACTGATGCCATTGTTTCCAAACATGAGGGAGGGATGGGGGGGGGAGGATGATGTCCTCAGGAAATGAAATTTGTGCATTCAACAGTGAATTGTGCAGAGCTGTATTTGATAATGGAGTACCTACCTACCCATTCAGGACCTTCAGTGTGTTGTGGTGGTGGCCATGTGGGGCAGGTTGCAGATATCAAGCGCCTGAACTCACTTACGACTGATTTGCAGATGTTCGCACTCAAAACACTACGGATACCACTTCCAGGCAGGCATTCACCTTCAGCTACTCACACAAGCTCGACATCTAGTCTAACACGGTAAGTATGTATCTGTACACACATACATGGCCTCCTTATGTAGCCTTAATGGCAAAGCAGGTACTTCAATTTGCCTAGTTGAATGTGTTGAGGTCATTGTATGTCTTTGTGCAGCTTTTTGTCGTTTTGGAAACCCAAAAATTCTACAGAAACAAAGGCATTAGCCAAATGCAGATATAAAACATGTACTTCTGATTGCTTGCCCACACACAATATTATTGTAATTGACCATTTGAGGTTTTAAGACTTAGATTTTCCATGGTGTGATGCAGGCACACAAGTTCATCTGTCGATCGTGGATTGCAGTACTTAGCCAGTGGTCATTGTCAATCAGCCTTAAACAATGGCATCAGTTACAGAGCTCCAGAGAAGCAAGCTCTTACATCTGCCATGGGCCTGTTGAGAGGGTATTATGGGTTAGCATCCATGGCTGGAGCTGGTGGTGGTGAAGGCACAGAGATGGATGTGTACAAAGCTGATGCTGAGATCCAGTTGGAAGATCAGCCATATTCACCTCTTGTAAAACCAGCAGTGAGTGCACATAGCCGGCGTCATTCCACTGGAGATCGTGGAGAATTTTCAGCTTTTGGATATGCTGAATCTTGTGATGATGAACTTGATGGCCTTCCTTCCTCAGAGATTTGCGAGAAATTTGCCACTGGTTCCAGCTTGCTGATGACTCAGAGTGAAGATCCTCTGCCTATTGGAGGAATCAAAGCTGTGAGTGAGGCAGAAACACAGATAAATAGTAGGTCTGTCCGGCGGCGTTCAAAAGCTGAGATGGGCAGTGATGAGGTAATTGATGTTCGAGAAAGGGTCACCTTACTCATGAAGGGGTCTACCCCAAGACCAAAAGAAGCAACAGCAACCTTACCTCTGCCACGCCTGGGCCTTCTATTATCTTCAAATGGATCATACAGTGGCAGTGATGGAGTGGGGGCATTGTCAGGAATGAAGAGCTTGGGAGCTGCATTACGGGGAGGCAAGGGAGCTGTGGACAGCCTGATATCTAAGGTACGGCGGTCTGCAGGTGGGACAAGTGTACAAGAGGCAGGAAATGTCACTGCTTCTCCTTCTCTACTCTCACCTGCCCTTCCTGCCCCATCCAGTGTATTAGAAGGTCTTACCTCCACAGTACGTCGTGCAAAGGCTGCTTTGGACTAAAGCTTCTAAGCAGTTTCTTCCAGTCAACAAAAGGGCAACTGTCTTGTTGCAGCCTTCTCTGCAAGGTTAAGTCTCCTGTCACACTCTTGCACAGGGTGTCTATCTTATTAAGCATTTAAGGATTTGGTGTAGGAAATTTCTTCCTGGGTCTTAGCAGGCAACTTAATTGTAATAATGCAAAAAGAGCAATCCAGCCTGCACTCCAAAAACCTTGGAATATTTGATTTGTTAGACCATGCTTGGGAGCAGTACCCATTAATGGATATGTAATCCCAATTGGGTGTGGTTCAATTTTTGTAATTGTAGGTATTGTAATTTTATTGTCATATGTCCCACATTGTTTTTGTACAGATATTGACACAACGAGATTGTGTTGTGGTGGAGGGATGCCAAGATTGTGGACAATTTGGATGCCTCTTGGTTTATTATCATTTTTTTGAAGTGGGGAATAATCTTGACATTAGTTTGGTGTCACCTCTGTGGATTGAAGCAAAGTTCAAATCCGAGGAAGAGCACTCCTGATTGAGTTCCATTATTTGTGATCTTCAGCATGTCATCCATTGTTTCCACAAATTTTTGTAGCATTCTTGCAAGTTGATATTTTCTTTGGTGAATTCACTTCCAATTAGGAGGATGGATGGAGCAATCTTTAGGCGCATGAAGAACTTTTATCTGGCATTATATTAACTTTTTATCCTTGTACCTATTTAGGGTGGACAGCTCTGGTGTACAAGAATGGGTTTCAGAACTAATCATGTTTAGGGTGGAGTGCTTTGGGAATATGAAAATGGGTTCGGGAAAGTGTGTTGGGACTTTTGTGTTGGGAACTCTCCAGCACTGGAGGTTTGTTTTCAGAATCACACCAAAAGTTCTATCAAACTGAACAAAAATTGAATTCAAAGGTTCTTTTCAAAATTATGAATTAGACAACACTAGTTTGGACTATTGTTGGATGATTATATACTTTATTAGGTTATAATCACTTGTTATATGTTCAATTATAACCAAATATGTATCCTTTATAAGCAAAATTCAATAATTATAATTTATGATTATCTGACGGTTTGAAAAATTGTGATGACTGACAATTTAACATAACCATCTTAGAGTTAAAAATATTATAATCATAATTAGAACATGTTTAAAAAATAACTATGATTAGTGTAGTACCTCGGGTGGCTTTGGCATAAGTTAAAATTATTTTTTAATTTGTCAAGTTTTTTTATAAATTTATTTTTTAATCTGTTGAAATTTCGAAAACATTGCTTAAGATGTAAAAGTTTGATTTTTGATTGTCTTGAGAAGAGGATATTAAATAGAGGTCCAACCAACCAACCATTAAATCAATTCAAGTTGTTTGAAACAAAGGTTCCTTACAATAAATTTATTTTCTACTATTGAAATTTTCAAAACTAAAAACCCATATGGGGGGGGGAACTTATACATAAACATGTTCAAATTAATCGTGAGTATGTTTGATTTGTTGAATTTTAATTAACAAAAAGCCAAAGGTGAATTCAATTTTTTATTAAAAATATAATCTTAACCATAGGTTATCTCAACGACATAACACTGCACAACACTGGTTTGACCTTTGAACATACCAATGGAGAAGCCATTAAACATGAGATGGTTAGTGTAAAGCTTTGAGAACAAAGAGAGAGTTTTCTTTTTTTTTCTTTTTGAATACTGAGTTTCTTTTCCTATTGGAATCCAAGTTTTGTTCATTTGAGAAACTAAATGTGCACCATTTCCTTTGAAATCATGTTGGGTGAATCATCAGCTCTCTAATCTCCCCCCCCCTCAGAATTGAAGAAACTATTCCTGGAATAGATCACATGTGCGGTGACTATTTTCTGTAAAAGCAACCAACGCCGAGCGAAGCAAGCAAGCTAGCGACTCCGGTGGAGACGATAGTGCTATCTGTTTTGGGAAGCATGTCCAGTAGAGGTCAAGTTGTCATTTAGTATACTTGAATGAGGGAGGGAGGGTTTGCTTGTCACTTACACAATGTAATTTCAAAGGGAGGATATAATGTACTCTGTTTAGTTGCAAAGAGAATTCCATATATATTCTTCCTCCCAACAACAGTCACCTTGACAAATATTCTGATCTGGGATTTTCATTATGATATTATGGCCATTTACATGTTGTTCAAGGTTAAAGCCTCTGAAGAGATTCTATTGCTAGCAAGCCATATTCACAAGCTAATCAGCCTATCTTCCATCAACCAAAATTGAAGGTTATATCTTATATCCAGAATATAGCTAAATATCAATTTTCAATCTGAAAATCCAACAATCCATTATGGACTACATGGAATACAAACTAAGGGCAACCATATGCAAATAAAACCATCTAGAATGCTCCCTATTTGTCAATAGGCAACTACCTTGAAAGATATGTCAAAATGTTGAAACTATCCCACATCAATGATATATATTATTCATTGTGCAGCCTCCTGGTAGAAATGAAATTTAAATTCTTGTAGAATATTTCACACTACTGTCAACATATTTGCATTTCACATGCCTATGTTCACTATTTCTGTCTTAAGTCTTCAACAAACTTAACACTACCATTCATTCCAACATTAGATTCATGGTTATTGCATATAACCATAATCTGCACTTCAAAATACATCATAAATTTTTTTAAAAACAAGATTACAATTCATTTCATCATAATCTAACACTGCAAGAAATCCCACAAAAGATGAACATAGAATTCACTGTAGAAGTTTGTGCTTCTTTGTATTATTGAAAACATGAATCCAAATTATAGCTTAATCCCATGTTTTGTTGAAAAAAAATCCCAAAACAACATTTAAATTTTTTGTTATATCAAAACAAAGTTTATGGTTTTCTACCACAAGTACCTCTAGCTCTTCCTACTATCTCTACAAACTCCAACTCTTTGTCTCATCTTCTTCTCCTCTCCTTCTCCATAACTCTCCCCTTTAAAACCATCCCAAATCACATCATAATGATCCAAAGCAACAAGAATTCAAAATTAAAACTAACAAAGTTCCCTAATTAGTCCCTATCCTATTTACCTTATTCATCCCAAATCACATACTCAGCTTACCCCCTTAACACCTCCTTATTAAGCCTTGATACCTGCACACCAATATACCTTCAAGACATTTGTAAAGTTCACAACTTCCTTGCATATGTTAAACCTCGTTTGCCATTAATTAAAACTAAAATCATTATATAAGGTTCAACAAAACCAATCCTACATGTTTGCATGAAAATATGGCTTATTAGAAGAGAATGCACATTTTTAGAGAACTTTAGATATGCTCAATTGAATAGGCTTTTTTGTTATCCAGATGATAATGATTAACATGTACCATAAACAACCTAGAGCTATTGAAACATAGTTGAAACCACCATCCCCTTTCACTACTAGCAATGGAATTGTGTGACCAAGAATTGTAATGACGCAGGCACCCTCATTCTCCTTAATGATATTTTTCTCTTCCAACTCTTTCAAAAAATTTGCAATATAGGGACGATAGAAGCTCTTGCCCTGATAAACAACAAACCAAAACAAGACACAAAAAATAAGGATTATCTCAATGGGACATCTAGATGAAAGGGGTAGTAGGTACATTTTTTTATTGACAATTTCTTTTTCAAACAAAAACAGTTTTCAGTAGTCATAAGCATTAGTGCCTAACAACTCACACCATGTTTCAACATTTGATGAAACTTCTACATTCCACCATCCACATTGCCATACTCATGGTTAAATAACAAGCTCTACATGCCCTCTAAGTTGCAACTCAAAACAATGTTACAATTCAAAACCCACTTGTCATAGAAAAAATTTCTTGTACATGACATAGTTGGATGGCACCATTCATTCTTTAACAAGAACAATGTGTGGGGTGATTAACATCAATAATAAGTTTGATAATGATGTAACACTTTCTATTCTAACCATTGGAATCTGCTATCTATGGAAATTCACCAATTCATCCAAGACACAACCAAAACACTTTACTGTCCACCTAATATTTGTACAAAACAAAAAATTGTAAGAAAAAACAAAGTAGCTCAAGTCCAAAGAAATTCTTTAAAAAATCATGTACTCAATTAACAATTATTCCTAACTTTCATAGTTTTACATACATTGTCTTTGTCATTTGCACTCAATCAAAAAAATTTAAAATGAAAAGTTGGCAATAATAAGGTCTTTCTTTCTATAGGCATCAAATCACAAATTTGTTAATTAACATAATTCAAAAAACAAGAACTATTAGATTCTAAAACTTTGAACCAAAATGAAAAAACAATTCAATCAAGGAAAATCCAAAGAGAAAATAATTAAAAGCTAAATAGGTTCAAATGGATCAAAATGTTATTACAACAAGACAACTTTGCCGATCATTACATCTAGCCATTGAAGATGGCATATTTCCATTACCATTCATGGCAAAGCTATTGGCCCTAAAAACATAAAATAAAATGTTCATAAGGATTCAAATCCATCACTCCTATTCATCGACATTAAAATATTCAGCTACAGCCAAAATAATATCATTGTCATCAATGATACTCACCTTTTCTTTAAATATTCATCAAAGGATTGGCCTTCTTGTGGGCAATTTCCCCATGCATTTGTTGATTAGTTTTTCATAATCATGATGAGCTTGTCAAGATTATCAACTCCTAGCCTATAACACCATAGGCTTGTCAAAATTTTAACTATGCTAAAAATTCACTTGATCTCAATTTGAGACCCAAGAATCCCAAGGATTTGCAGTGCCACAAATGAAACATTTGGAAACCTTGTTTCATGTGACTGCCACCAAGTGAGAGGCAATGCATAATCCTCGGGCTTCACATGCAAGTGGTGGAATAAAGTCAATTCATTCTTCAACAACCCATGTATGGTGTCTTCATTAGAGGTCACTACCCCATAAATTGAGTTATCATCATCAACAATGGCTAGTTCAGAAGGGGGCTCAATTCCAAGATTTTGGAATTGAAAAGTAGTTAACAACAATGGCATCAAAACCTTGCTATCGTATTTTGCCACCATTTGAATTACTTTGGCTCGTCTTACAAATGCCTTCACCACATCTAGAGATTTAAACTACAAGTCCAACATTAATGCCAACATGTTGTGAGCCTTGCTCAAATTGTAAGCATATGCAAAGGCTAGAAATGGAGCCAAGGCAACCAAGACTTTTCCCATCATATGCATGTGAAATGTTTGCAATTCAGCCTCAAAATCCCCCTTCACAAAATTTGAGGAGGTGGTTTCAAATTTTTGAATTTCATTCTGCATGCAAACACTAACTGAAAATACGTCATTCAAGGCATCAGAAACTAACCAATAACCTCAAATTTGATTGAGGATACATTGCTTCACAATAAGAAGCATAGTTTCACATATTGTTTTGCAAATTGCCCATGTCTATGCATCCAACACAAGACCTTGTAACTCCAAAATCTCTTACCTGCGATAACATAAATTAATGGCATCCCAATATTCTAGGGTTTCTTGGAAGAGAATAACCTTGTTAGTAAACTTGGTCTTCAATGAGGTTTTCAATTTTTGATGGCTAAGCCTTACATCAATGCAAGCCCGCTTCCATTCATTCCATCCTTTGACAAACTTCTTTGAGGTCCACGTAATTGTTTTCTATAAGGCAGATTGTGTGGCTTTCAAATTGAGCTCTTGAAAGCCAAGGCAAACATTTCCATCATTGCAAGCATACTGGCATGCTTTATTGAAAACATGGCCAAAACAACTCCCTTGCTAAAGAGTTGCAAGTCCCAAAAGGGCATAAGAGACCATAGAGCTAAGAGCTCATGCGAGGGTGGATAGATTGCCACCTTCATCCTTTTTATATGAAATCAACTTGCCACACAAGGAATAAGAAGAAAGTAAGTCCTTCACTTGTGCTACCATGGCAATTCTAGCTATATCAATGGCTTCAAATAATCCCACTATTACATGGCAGGGTACCCATTGTGGATTAATGAAATTAATCACAAGCATAAAGGTATCATGTCTAGATCTGAACATCCACAAATCAAAAGAAGTAGTTACTATCACACAAGAATCTAGAGTTGACATGACATAATGGTCCATGGTTTTGACCACTAAGGAAAGGATAATGTGTTGCACCATTTGTTTTTGATTAGGAAACACAACTTTGGGATTTTGGCACATGACCAAATGCCTCAACCACTGACTTTCCACAATAGAAATAAACATATAACCTTTAGTAACAAAAAATAACAAATCCTCCATGACTTCTTTTGTTGTAAATCATCCTTCTTGTAAGGATTAACACTGCCAAAATGTTTTGTGATTGCCCCATAGCTAATAACACATCTCTGCTTGCCTTTTTCTTGATAGTTATCTTTTGCAACAATTGGGAAATTGGCACTTTTCCAACATTGCCAAGCAGTTAGATGTTCATAAAAAATGTGTTTCTTCATAGACGTTGTGCCATGCTACTGGTTAAAGGTAGTCAAACCTTTCTTCTTTTTAATGGTATTACCAGAGCTATAGGTTTGTGAAACAGAATGACAAATGACACACCACATGGTTTGAGATTGGATAGGATCCGGCTTATTGTCATCATTGATTATGAAAAAATGCTAGGGGGGAGAAAACCTAATGTGAGGAACCCATGCCTTCTGTTGCAAGGTCAATTGAATCTTCAACAACTCCCATGCAACCTTTGCTTCTAGATCCAAAATGGTTGGGGTTGCAATGCTTTCAAAACCATAACTAGATGGCGCATTAGGTGTTGAAACTAAAGTAACTACTAGTGGCCATGTATCTTCAAATGAACACAATTCCAAATCATCAGGACCAAGAACATTACCATTATAATCTAACATCAAGTTTTCATTTAAATTAAAAGTTTCAATTTGTGCCATTTTGCTTTGAATTCAACCCACTTAAAAATAGAATAAAATAGAAGGACTAGGGAAAATCAATGTTTCTATTTTGATTTCTAACTTCAATTCACTTAGGAGCATAATTATAAAGATGGATTAAACCATCACTATTTGGGCTTTGAATTCAAGGCACTATAAAGCAAAGTTGAAATGAAAGATAGGATCAGCTTCACTATTTCTATTCCTCATTCAACCCAACAAAAAACATATTTCAATAGAAGGATTATTCAAAGCTTCATTAGAAATTGTCAACAACTTGTAGCCTGTAGGGAACATAATCAAACAAGAAATGTAAAATGGAACTTCAATGTTTGGCCTTGAATTCAACCCACTTCAAGAGCTAAACCCTAAATAGAAGGAATAAAGAAGGAGCTTCAACGTCTCTACCTTGAACTAACATTGCCTTTAACACTTAAAACCCAAATAGAAGAGATTAAGAAAGTTTCACTAAATCTACTTTGAATTCAACCCACTTAAAGGCCTAAACCCTAGACAAGAAAATTTGAACTTCTCTATAGATAATTAAACAACTTGCAAACCACTTTAGAACATAATTAAACAAAGGAATTAAGCTTACTATTGGAGCAATGGATAATCAAAACTATAGATCATATGTGAACATGAACTCAAAGTTTATCAGAAAAGTAGATGTACATGCACAAAAAGTTGAGTTGACTTTTGAGGATGCATTCAAGGCGATCAAATCTAAATGCAGATTGAGAAAAAGTAGATGAACACACAACACACACCATAATTCGATTCAACTGTTGAGAAGTTGAAAATGCATTGAAGGTGAGCAAATCCCCACATAGTTCTTACACTCCAACCTCCAACCTTGTCTTTTTGCAATGAATACTCACAATGAAGATGGTGGTAGATTGAATGGGATATACTCACAAAAAAATGAAATTGGTGGTGGATTGATGAAAGAAAGCCTCAAAGGGATCAATCTGTTGTCTTGGTTGAAAGAAGGCCTTTGTCAAAAGATATGAAGGAGATAGGTGTTGCACAAAGATTTGAGGGTGCGTAAAGTTTTTAGGTTTTTTCTTTTTACTCTTCGGTGCCCTAAATGGATGACAAAGTTCTAAATGAAAAAAAAAAATGGATGTTGAACAAATAACCGACCTAGGTATTTCTTACATGTCTTGGCCAACATATAAGTAAGGTATATATTTTTTGTGAAAGTAATACCCTACCAGCAGGGTGTTTTCGAGTATCAAATTTCCTAATACCAACTGGGTAGGTTTAAATCCGGATATTAAAAATATTCAAATCTAGCAAGTAGGTTATTCCCTACCTAGAACGGGATTTGGGTTGATAACTGGGTCCAAAAGCAATAACTGGCCAACATTGGTATGCACCCTCTCTTTCACCCCTAACCCCTCTTTAATGGTATCTGTAAAGTAAGGAAATTTATTAAATCTCAGTATGAAATGTTGAATTTCAGCATTTAATGCACAAGGTTAGAGAGGAACTATAGTGAAAATCTATGTAGCAGCAATGGAGGCGCTGAGGAAAAAAGAAAGATAGGGTGATGGTTTCCTAAGTTTCACCCCCCTTGAAAGCTAATGTACTTTTTTTTGCAGGTTTTTTTTTAATCTCGCCCTGTTTATGACCAAACTCAAGGTATTAGTGCTGTCTTTTCATGACTTTGCGAATATCTCTATTGCTTCTCAAACATTTTGGCTCTTATGCAAATCACTTTCTTATAAGTGTATATTTGGAGTGCACCTTATATATATTAATAGAGTTCTTAATATAAAAGGAAGGATGCTAGAAACCTACTACTCATGAATAGGATGGAATTATGCCTATTTCTAGGTGTAAGGTCCCTCTTGCTCGTAAAGAGTAGGGGTAAATTCTGAGTGCATAGTAGAACATTTCCACCTAGAGTAGTGAGATGAATGAGATGGAATGTACACTAAAGGTAGTTCACTGAGTTAGAACTACAAAGCACGTTCTATTTTCGAACTAAAACTAAAAATGATGACATAATTTTATTTATTTATGGTTGAGTTATGCAGCATGCACTCAACATCATTACAATTTATTTCATAAGGTTTTTTCAAAGTAGCAAGCTAAAAAGCAAAGCTTGTTTGTTGTGTTTTAAAAAAACTTTGTACTTTTATAACTAAAAATCTTGACTAGTCTAGGTTTAGATTTCAACAAGAGACACTTTCATGGTCCATATCAAAATTTAGTTTTTACTAAATTCTAAACCTTCATTTGGATGCCCCAAAACTTAACCTAGTACTTGAACATGAACCTGTTTAATATCTTGAATTTGCGAACATTGGTGTGGACTGATGTTGGCAAGTTAAGGGCTACATTATAAGTCAGTTTCTAAGGTTTTCAAACCAAAGGGTTCAAATTTTGTTAAAACCGAGCCATTGGAACTTACATAGTCAACCATGCATCTTTTCAAAATTGATTAGAATTTGAACTAAGGTGTTGTACCCTATTTTAAATAGGTTAAAAAAATTTGGATTAATACATACAATTTTATAAAAGAAAGTAAAACCTTGGTCCTATATTCTAAACAAGTTATTGCATTTGATTGATCATATAATCAATACATCATAATATTATCTTGAACTATGTGCACTATTGAACAAATTAATATTACACCAATTTTATTTTATTTTAGTTGTGTAATGGAGATGAGGTTGGGCATGGCCTCAGATTTAATTGATTTTAAATTATTTGTGAAAATGAAGAGAATTAAACGTTTTGAAAATCCAAAGAATTGATTTGGAGTTTCCATCGAAAACAAGAATTAAAACTACAACCAAAGGTTTCTTTTGAAATCACAAACTAATCTACACTAATTTTCACACACAACATTAGTCTTTACTTAGTTAATGTTATCCACTCCAAATAAAACTACAACATCTTGAACAGATAAAGAAGAGGCCCCAAGGTAGCTTATTGTTTCATTAGACAATCATAAATAAACCAAAGCACCCAAAAAAGGGGGAATACAAGGAACAAAATGGAAGGACCTACGTCTAAAAAGACAAAATAACCACCTAAGAGGGCGAATGCAATGTCAAGTTCTCAAACCCCCTCTTGTGGCAAGAAGTATATCAAATAACAAAAGGGGATGACCTTTTAAAATGATGCCTAGCCTAGAAAAACCCTCACCTATTACAATAACATGCCTCAAATAAAGACTGCCTATGCAAATTGCAACACCATTGACACCCTTTGCTTATAAAATGTGCACAAAATTGAAAAGGAAGGCCTTTAATGCCTTTCACTCCCCATTTAACACGTCAATGAAGAAACTCATTTACTTGTTAGTGTAAACATCCAAAAACCTTCATATCTAAAAGGAAAAACATGTTTATTGGGAATTGATCATGATAAAGACCATCTTTCATCTGAACCACAATTATCATTATACCCCCACAAAAAATAATAGTTCATGAAACCAAATCAACTTGAGTGGGGTCAATGATGATAATATTTGCCAATGTGCAAACATCATCGACTAATAACAAAATGTTGATTTGACAATGTGAAGAGTAAAGCAAGGGGCAGAAGGACATGGGTTTATTGTTGCAAGACATGAAACCTCACATCTCTCGCAATGGTTGTGAAAGGATTTCGCACAACATCACGTGAAGTCATCATCTCCCCACCATGTGCACAACGAAAACAATGTCTCCCCATAAGATCCAAAGGCTAGTTACAAATACAATGTGATACCCCAAGGACAAAAAGATGTGAAAGACCCAACCTAATGCACAATGCAGTGGAGAAAACATCTAAAGGCAAGCAGAAGAAAGGACTGACTATATAGGCTAATAACCAAGCACTCGCATTTGACCTTGCACATGATTTCACATTCACTTTTTCTATATACTTTATTTTACTTTGACCTTAACATTCTATTAAATTTCATTTCTTGAAAAAATAATGTTTATGGTGTCCATTTTGGTACAACATAAAATGATTTTGCCTTGCTACAACCCTTGGGGGAAGAAGCTTTTGTGTTGATATCAGATGCATTTGGAAAGGGAGGGGCTTCAAGTTGTTCACACCTATCGCCTTCAACAAAAGAGGGAAATAATCCAACAAAAACTTGGAAGTTATGACAAGGGCTACTAAGGCCCAACACCTTGATGGGCAATTCATATTGTGTTTTATAATATTCTTATCTTAGAAAGCATGATTAAATTCATATCATATTTTATAATAATTTTATAATAAGGTTGATGCAAGTTAACATCCAAACAAAATAAAGTGTGTGATAAAATTATTTTTTAAAAAAATAAAAAAACTGGAAATTCACACTTTTAATCTTCCTTTAACATTGTCGAACAATTGGAACTTCCAATCATTTTCATTAACATCCCATAGCAGCCCCATTATAGCACTTTAACACATTTTTTTTTCATACTTTGATGTGAAAAACTATTTCAATGTCTCAAAAATAATGTGATTTTTCACAAGTTTGAAATTGCTTTTAACAATGAAATCAATATTCATGGACAAAATAGAATTGTATTAAAATGTTCAACACATGAATATGGAGGTACTTAAAACATAACAATAATACATGTGAAAAAATTTCAAATATTTTCAAGTATTTTTTAATCTTATTTTTAATAATTCAAAAAAAAAAATCAATTGAAATATTTTGAAAATATGTAATTACATCGATTCAACTTTGGAAAATTAACGTTGACAATAATTATATATACATATGTATATATAAAACATTCACTTGTATGTTTTGTTCAAAGATTCAGATTTTTGCATTATAACATTCAATTTTTTTGTGTTTATTTTGTCATGTTTTTACTTGTTAAAAGAATAAGAACTTGATGATGTTTGTACAAATTCTCTTGTTATATTCATTCACATGTGCAACATGCATATTTAATGAATGTATTTTTGAATTTTATATGTAACATTGAAATGTCCTTGATTCCATGTGATTCAAACATTATTGTTTTCAAAGATGGGTTGTAAAACATTGGTGTTTAAAATCAATGTTAATTAATTAATTAATTTTTCATAATGTGTTTCATAGTTTTATTTTTGAATAATTATCCATTTTTAAAGTTTTAATGTGTGCATGTAATTTCATACAACTAAGTGTTACACTAACTAGTCAATGCAATAACTCTTTTAAAAAATCAATGTTTTTGTGTGTGTTTTGATTAAATGTGGCATTCATTGAAGATCACCATTCACAATTCCATAATACCATACATAATGCATTCAAAAATAAATGTGTGATTGTTTTTGAAATGGTTCAAAGAATGAAAAAGTTGATTATGCATGAAATGAAAAATGATAACCCTATATTGAAAATGAATTCACATACCAAGTTGATATTGATAAGCCCAAAAACATTGAGTTCATGAAAATCACTAGGTTTATGTTGTCTAAAATTTTCAATTTTTTTTCTCTCACATCTTTCATCATTAATAATGAAAGATTTTTCATCTTTCATCTTTAATAACACGGGGCATCATTAATAATGAAATAAGAGGATTTTCATTTGACATGTTTATCAAAAAATAATTTTCTTGTGAAAATTAATCATTTCATCAAATCTTTGTATATTTGTTGGTTTATAATGATTCAAGTCATTAACATCATGTGCATCGAAAATTTCAACGTGAACAAATGAAACTTCATATTGTTGGTGCCAAATATTCATTTATTGAAATAATTTCATCATGGTTGCATGATAACATGGATTACAATTGCATGTGCATTTGTAAATTAACTTCACATAAATAAAATATTTAGATGACTATTCACTTTGTACAATGTTGATGGTCATCATGGTCTAATTATTTTATATTGATCATTTGGGTTTTGATGAACCTTTTAGGTTTTTTTGAATGTAGATTTTGGTGATGGTCATTTAAATGTATAATTATTAATGAACTCAACCCCTAGGGTGTGGTTTTCATTTTGATTATTTATGTGTGATTTATAATAATCATAATTCTTCATAAAGCCCCCAAATGGTTTAGATGGTCATTTGGGTGTGATTTTGGTTATGTTCATATTTAATTTTAATAGATTTTGCTAATGGCAATTTTACTTTTAATTTTTTTTGGTAAATTTGGCTTTTAATGTATTTACCATTATAATATAAGTGATTTAAATGCGAATTTTGTAATTTTTATATTTAAAAATATATTGTAATTAATGATTACAATATATTAATAAATATATATTACTTACACATGTAATATATATTTATTAATATATTGGTACTTTTACACATTTGGTACCTTTAGTTGTGTTTAGAATTATGAATTAAAAAAGTCATCGCAAATAACTACCATACATTGAAAAATCATGATATCATTTTGGTCCATATCCTACAATTTCTTTTCATGTCACTTGAGGTTGAGGTGAAATCATCAATAATTGAAAAAAAATCATGGTTATAACTTGAAGAAGAAATATTTTGTTTCCAAATGAAAAAATAAATAATACTTTGAATATAAACTTAAAAAGGCCCATTCATAGACCCTAAAAACACAAACTTTAAAAATTAAAACCCATAAATTTAAATATTTAAAAACCACAAACATAAACCCAAAACTTGAAATCCCAAAACTTAATTCAAAAAACCTAAATCTTTAAAACCTTAACCTTAAACCCCAACCTTAAAAATTCAAAAATTAAATTATAAAAAGTTCAAATTTTATTTTTAAAGTTACTATTTAAAACTTCATACTTTAACCTTAAAAACCCAAACCTTAAACATCAATAGTAAAACCCAAAAAACTTTACATTTAAATCTTAACATTAAAAGTCCCAAACTTTAAAACTTCAACTTTAGCCATAATCATGAACCCTTTAAAATCCAAACCCTAAAACTTTATGCCTATAACTCTACATTCTTATAATAAAAAAATTCATATAACATTGTTTTAAGTTGGGCACCCCATAGTTGAATTCTTTTTGTGTTTGTTACCATTTTTGGGAATTCCACATTGAAATTTTGATGTAAATTGATAATGATTTAAAAAGATTTTATATATAACATCAAAGTGGGCATGAATGTACAAATAGGGGATCAAAAGGTCTGAAATAGGAGTTGAATTGGGTGTAATGTTAAGAATAATTCTATTTTATTGTGTAAGTACTAATTTCTTGTCTTCTGGTTTTTTATTCAAATAAGTAATGTTTTATTGCTTAATGAAACAATCCCTTCTCATGGTTTATTTTGCATTAACTCATGCTCATCAAATCATATTATCCTTTTCATATATTTATTTAGTGATTTATTCCAAATTCACTTGAGTCCATATATGATCTTTCCACATTTATAACATTTGTAAAATATAAAGTACATAAGAGTGATGAATTTGGGGTCATGTTTGTCATGTGTGGGGCTCCCCATTGGTGTGTGATCAATGGTAAAAAGGTTATTTTTTTAACCTTAGGCTATCAATAAAAATCTTTTAATTAAAAATTGAGTTAAATAATCATATTTAATGGTTTGGGCTTTCACACTTATTATCTAGTGTATACTCACATTCCTATTTATAAAATATATATTCAATTGAGGAACATGTAGGTTTGTGCAAGAGATAACATGAAAAAACAAATAGAAAGAGTAAAAGATGTCACACTATACCAAGATGTTAAAGGTGGTTTTTGATTGTTTGATATCTTTTGTGAACTGAGTTCCTTGTGTTTATTTCACTGTTTTTAGGTATGAATATCAAGTTCACCTTCTAAGAATTTTGAACATGAGCATGTGGGGGAACATTTTGTTTTGACCTTCAAGTGAATGAAATGGGTTATGAAACATTAATATTTTATGATTGATTTGTTTTCACTCCCTTCCAAAGACCAATAAAAAATAACTTTTTAATATATGTGTTTTTGAAAAAACCTTAAATCTACTTGAAATAATGTAAACACCACAAGTATTAAATACATGCCCATAACTTGAAAATCAAACAATCACGTGCTAATCCCAAAAAAAAACCTTTGAACTTTAATTATGAACAAAATTTTGCACCTCATAAAATTTTGATTTCAATGAATGGAATGGGTTGTATCACTTTTACTTTTCAAATCAAATCATTTTCACTCTCTTCCAAAAACCAAAAATTTAACGTAATTTTTTATTTTATGTAAATGTGTTTTTGAAAGAACCTAAAATCTCATTTAAATGTTCCATGACTTAATTTTAATTAATAGAAGATAGTGATTTTGCAAAAAAACAATTAATGACGTATATAAATGTGTGCGATATTTCCCTACCCTTAAATCCATCTTTTTTCATCATAAGTTATGCCTTCATTACTTGTTTAATTAACCAAAATAATTACGTACATGTATTTATATTTAATGTAGGAAAATGAAGGTGGGGTACATATTTTGACAATAAAAAATTGCCAATTCCAATTAATATTCACATTTCATTTAAACATCATTGGTTTGTATGTGTACCCATTATAATACTTGCATAAAGGGGTTGAAAGAAGATTTAGTGAACGATGATATGTATTTTATTTAATACCTACATTTTGTTTCTTATTGGCATTACAAGTAGGCTTGATTAGTCATTAGACTATATAATCAACTATCATGTAGGTAGGTGGGACAATTTAAGGTTTAGTTTATGGATAGGTAAATAGGTTGCCAAGGAGGGTAAAAACCCAAGATGGATGTAAGTAGGTTGGTGTAGTTAGAATTGAAGGAAATATCAAAACAAGAAAATGTTACAAGGGAAAAAAAAAGGTTGAAGCCCAAAAACAAATATTTGTTAATTAAGGTGGTTAACACAAAAATAAGAACAAATAGAAAAAGTCGAGCATCTAATCACCATCCATCCAAATTCATGCACTATGGGTGTTGGTTTCCTATAACCAAAATGAAACAAATTTTTAATCAAAAATGTAGGGTTGGGTGGGTAACAAACCATAGTTTAGAATTAGGTTGACATTCATGCATGGATTACTAAACACATGGTAGCTGGGCAACTTTTAAAAATGAGTACCAAGGATTACACTTTTGACAACAGTAGAACATAATCACTTCAATCCAAACCAAATAAATTTCTGGTTACAACGAAGTTGTACATTAAGGGGGGACAAAATTGAAAGTGTTGCATCTTTACACAAGTTATCTAATCACTCCCCTTTAATACTCACAATCTAGATGAAAAAAAGAGGTTAAAACATTAAAGAGATACTTTGACAACACCCTTTTCAACAAAAGTGTTTCAAATAAAAAGTTGATGGAAGCATGGGAGGGAAGCAACCCCAAACCACCACTAGTTGCAATATGGGTAGATTGGTTGGAAGGAGCAATAATTGGAGTGACAACTTGTGCTTCAAGCCTTGTAAAGGTTGAAAAGAAATAAAGGACCATTCTGATATGCACCCACATAAAAGATTTCTTTGGTTGAAGCACAATTTCAAAAAGATCCAAAAAACCTTTAACTAAAGGAAATTCTAGCAAATTACTAGGCCAAATTAACAGAAACTAACAGAGTACTTTTAGGATTTTGTGGAAAAATCAAATCATTTTCTTGTTAACTAGTCTAGGTATAGAGATAGATGCTTTCATCTCTTTTTTGATTTCCACAAGTTAGGAAAGAGAAAAGTTCTTATCTAGGAGTTGGTTGATGGGGAATTTACATTAACCAAACATGAAGATTTGGCTAACTACATAACTCAATATTACTCAAAGTTATACATGGTAGAACCACATTTAGATCATATTTCAGCAACTCAGAATGTGTGTTGAAATTCAGTCCTTGTCAAGGTCATAGATTTGTTGAACAAAGACCTAACCAAGGCCCTCATTCTTGAAGAAGTTATGTCAGCCATAACAACAATGCCCAAGGGCAAACCACAGGAGAAGGATGAACTTCCAATGGAATTCTTTCAGGAAAATTCAAAAATGTAGAAAACCCCAAACACTTAGTTTAAAAGATTTGCACTTAATGTGTATTTGTCATCATTCGTTTTCATCTTAGCAAATGCATTGTCCTCCATTGACTTTTTTTTACTATCATGAATGTCCGAATAACTAACAAGGATTGAAGAATTAGGAACACTTGTTAGCCTTCTATTTCATTGTGGTGGAATACAGTAAACTCTTTTAAACTAATACTGTGTAAATTAATATTCTCTCTAAACTAATATGCAAGCACAGGCCCGTGGCGGGCCTCATACTTAATCTAATAATTCTTCATAAATTGATATTCAATATTTTTTTCCGGTCCCATAGCATTTTATAAACTAACACATCATACATATGGCACCAAAAAAGTGAAGGAGGGTATTTTGAGAGTACCCAGAGTGCAACTTTTCACAACCTCACTTTCTGCCAAGATTTTTACCACTCATGTCATGTGATCTTCTACGTGTTTCTTTGATCCTCCACCAAGCTCCACAAGGTTTCATTACCTTCCCCAATGATCCATGACCTTCTACTAACTTCCATGATCTTCCATGTTGCTCTGGCAGGTTCCGGAATGATTTTTGTTACCCCCCATATAATTTGTGTAAACTAATATCTTCCGGCCGGTCCCAAGGATATTAGTTTAGAGAGAGTTTACTATACCACGTTCAAGTAGGAAGGAACATTGTTGTTGACTCCTCTTAGTGGTGTAACTTGCAAGTTTATGCAAAACAAGAAAACACAATGTATTTTTAAATTAAAAAATGGAAACAATCAGACCTATTACAGAATTCAAAGTTTGTTATGGGAAACTTAAAATATAAAAATGTTAAGGTTTAGATAAATTATCATAAGGACACTTTGAAGGTAAACATTTACAATGATTGATAATAAGAGGGGGAAATTTAAAACAATGTGCACCAAAACCTAAATTTATGATTCATGTGGTTGACTGTTCATTAAGAATGTTGATGGAAACCAGACATTTACAACTCATTTGTTGCATCTTGTAAAGGCTTTAGCAAGTACGTAAGTGAAGCAACACATACATCTTGTTTTAATTAGGTTGCAGACTTCTCACCATTAATTGGCATGACCTCCACATCTTCATTTTCAATATAAATTGTGGCTTTTGATTCCTACATCCTTGCAAAAAATATGTGGTGCACACAATGTTATTACACATTTTGTACATTGTACTAACATGTGAGCACATACCCAAGAAGATGTGTTTATTAAACGAATGATGTTAAATAAAAAATTTACATTTATCTTAAGGATGCAATGGCATTTTACACCAAATTCTTAGTGTTTCAATATGTAGTTTAATCTACTCAAAAGCAATGGAGTTCTTGGGTTGTTTCAAATCCTTTTTGGTACATAATAGAATTTGACTTTTAAAAGGAGGAATGCCAATAACAATGGAATGTTTAGGGAAACGGTGATAATAATGAATGAAAACTAGTGTTTCTATAGGCCTCCACTTTCAAAAATTGAACATATGAATGAAAACAAGGTAAAATTTTTAATTATTATATATATTTTTTGTGTTTTAGAAATTTTTATTGTATAATCCTAGCCTTTGATTACTAGATTTGGTTTTGTATATTTATAGGCAAAGTAACATGTTTCAAGAAACTTTGCAATTTCAAAAAGCCATTGTCTTCTATTACAATAGGCGAATTGGTGCCAAGGTTATTGGTCATGTTCCCCTTTCCACACAACATATATCATAGATTATAGTTGATTATTTGTCTCCAATTGTCATTACTTGTGTTTTAAATCAATCAAGGGGTCATTGGTTGTTGAAAGATGTTTTACATGTAGCCATAATGATGAACCTTAAACTAAAGGAAGAAATTAGTAATCTTCATGCTCCTATTATTTTGGATAATTTGATGGAAAATGATTCAAGGGTGGATATTGAATAGAAAAGCTTTGAAATGACATGAAAAAAGAAGTATGTAGGCTCATTATTCTTTTTTTCCTTCCTTAACAAAATATGATGAGAGGAGAGTTCACAATATGTTATGCCTTGTGTTAAATCTCAAATATAAGAGCTTGAAATTAATATTTTGTTTTATTAGTCATAAGCAAGGGGTGGTCATAATTGAAGAATATGATAGGAGATCCTTGTTCTTTAACTTTTAAAATTTTACCATCATTTGCATCCATTATTGAAAGGTGAAGCTTCTTTTCTTGAGAGAAGTGAAGAAGATTTGGATATTTTTGTAATAGTGGCAAGCACTAATGAGCCTATGAAAAATCTTGTCAATTAGGAATTGTTGACATTTCAAAGATATTAGGTGGATGCAAAAGACATCAAGTGCCCTTTGGAATGGTGGAGCAAACATCAAGCCATGTTCCCAACTATTGATTTTTTGGTTAAACAAATATTAGGGATTGTTGGTTCTCAAATTGAAACTTTTTTTTTTTTTTTGGCTAGGATACTTAATTTACAGATATGTCAATTGTAGTTTAATAACCTTGAAAAGTTAAATTTTAGTGAATAAAAATTGGCTTAATGATGTCAGGGTTAGTTATAAGGTGCTTTTTAGTTTGAGAGAATTGATGAAGTCTAATGTAGGATTAGAAGAAAAATTAGAGGAGAAATAAAACAAGTTTTGAAAACTCCTTTGAGTGAAATGAATTGAAAAAAACCTGAACTTTTATATACATTGTACATGCTGTAATTTTTGCATTCGCCATTCAAATGTTTCAAAAGTTCCATAATGTTTTTTGTTATATTCTAGAACTTGTAATGAAACATTTGGTTTTTGTGTTGAAAAATTTATTTAAAATACCTTATGTTTTTGGTGAAAAGCATTTAAGTGTAACTGATTAATATGAATGAAGTAAGAATCGGTTGTTAAAGAATTGGTTTTGCAAAAAAATAAAAATAAAATTGGGGAGGGTATTCAAAAGTGGGGGTTTTTTTTATCAAATTTTCTTGGTTCTTTGGAAGTAGAAAAAGTGAGAGAACTGAAGCAATTGGTTATAAAAAACTACCCACCCAATGTTGGAAATATGGTAGCAAAAGAGGCTCCAAAGGTGATATATAATAAACTTAAAAAGTGAAATGTCTATCATAATTGAATGCAAGAAAAATATATCATAGTATCTTTTTTAGGTTCTATAGTAATTAAATTATTTTTGAAAATATTGATTTTTTTAGAAATTATTTATTTGAAACGTTGAAATTAAAAAAAATTACCCCATCCATTTTCAAAAACCATGTCATGTTTGTCATCCATCGTTACCATGGTTACAATAGGAAAGACATCCTTCAAGAAAGTTTTTGACATAGAAGACCCATATCCAACATTTAACAATTATTTTAGTGCATGAAGGACTCAATCAATTGGATGCATCATAATAATGTACGAACCATGAAATCTTTGCTTCCAACAATAAATTATAGCAAAATTGTGCAAAATAAGTAATAATCTAGAGCCAAACCCTATTGTCATATGAACATTATTGAAGAGCTAAACTTGAGAAAGTTTTAGACTCATGTTGGCAACAATATCAAACTAGATTCCCCAACAATTTTCCTTAGTTTTGATCCAATATGCTTTCCATGTTGGAAAATTGACATCTGGCAAAATCTAGAGGTAGCTTTGAATGTTAAGTTAGGTCAAGTTAGTTTAATGTGTTCTTTCCATTACTAGGTTGTTGTAGTTTCATGAGTCACCCATTTCCACAATCAATTCCATCACTTCCACAATTCTTGCAATCAATTCCATGAATTGTCCACTTCAACAATCCTTCCAACAATCAATTCCATCACTTCCGCAATCCTTGCAATCAATTCCATGAATTGTCCACTTCAACAATCCTTGCAATCAATCTCATGAGTTGCCCACCTTCTTCCACAACCCTTGCAATCAATTGCATAAGTTGCCCACTTCCACAACCCTTGCAATCGAAATTTCATGAGTTGCCCACTTTCTCTAACAACCCTTGCAATTGCATTTCATCTTCTTTCAGCAACTAAGTTATGGTCTCATTGAGTTGCCCAATTCCACAAGCATTCTTTTTAATGTGAAGAACTATCACTATGCGGGGCATCCCTTGGTGCCTACCACTTTGTGCATCTGTAGTTCAAGGTTCAACAGATGATGTTGGAGATCTTCAACAAATTTGATAATGAATACACAAATCAAATGTCATCAAATGCAATCCACATTTATTTCATAAGCACTTGTAGTGAAGCAGAGACAATGATAATATTATATAACAAGCAAAACAGGACATTGATGGATCATCATTTTATGAACAAAGCAAAAAAATCATCAAGAAGCTTTTTGTTATTGTGTTTGTTGGCATTGATGTAGCAAACTTGCTCTGAAATTTCTAGTATAATTCCTGTGGTACCACCAGATACAATAGTATTAATATGTGTCTTGTGTGTCTTGCATGTTCTAGCAGCTACTTACAAGTTCACTCTCTCTCTCTCTCTCTCTATATATATATATATATATGTACCAACCCAAAACAAAAAAAGTTGCAATAATATTGAAACCAACTTTGAACAATCCATAGTGTCTAATTTCACATTTAATCTGATTTTAAAAGCCGGGTTTTTAGGTCTTTTGTGAATTCGAAAGTCTTGGAGGAATTTCTGAGCTGCACAACAAAATTTGGCTCCCTTGAGTTAAATCCAAAATTCTGCTCTCAAAACTCCAAAATTTCCAGCTCTCAAAAATCAAAATTCTGCTCTCAAAACTCATAATTCTGCTCTCAAAAAGCTCTTGTTGTTGGGACTGCCCTTGTTGCCTCTTGCGTAGATTTGTTTGTTGAGAATTTACAGGTGTTGTGTGTGTGTGAGTGTATAATATGTATGTGCACAAAACAATGGGTTTCAGTTTCGAGAGCAGATCTTCTAGTTTTGAGCTGCAGTTGCATCAGTGATCTGTGGGAGCAGCAGCAGCAGCAATTGATGATGAGCCATCACTGTGCACAGCCTGAGATCAGCTGATCTAGTATGCTCCCGTTGCATCAGCAGTGATCATAGAGATGGCAGCAGCAGCAGCAGCAATTGATTCATCAGATCCATGACACCCTTGTCGGATTATGTCTGCATCATCCTCACAACGGTGCTTGTGCTTCTGACACCACTTGGTCTCCTTGAGTTTCTTGGCAGCTTTCTCCCACTTCTTTGCACTCACTGCTTCCACAAACTCCTCAAACTGGCTACTTTCAAAGACTTCACTTCCTGCACCACAGTGCACAACACACCAAGCCAACAACAAGAAGGAAAAGAATCATAAGCTTGCCAAGTCTAAGACTTTCAAGTCCAGGTTCTAAATTGTCTTTTGAATCCAAACTTCCAAACACGAATATTTATTAACTGATGATTGCAAAACTGTCAGCAAAACCCTAAACCCTGGCACTTTGCAGCAGCTAATTTCGAGCTTTACTAAATGGGTTCAGATCATATGATCAAAAGCACAACATTTGTTGGGATTTGAGAGTAGACTTATAGTCCAGACCCTAGAGATTTAAGAGCAAATTGTTGTTGTTGATGATGATCTGAGGAGCTGCAGATTCTGCTAAAATTCATTGTTATTATTACCTACCGGCAGAGTGCTGGATGTCACCAAACACAGCCATCACCGAGCAGCATTGATCATCTAGTGATGCAACACTGTTGGCAGCTCGGTCTAATGCACGCTTTGCATCCAGAGCCAGCAGCGCACTGATTTGGAAATTGTTCAAGCATTCCTCACCCTTATATACCTGCATGCAACGCCCGCAAAAGACTCATGCAATTTCCATCAAACTTAAGGTGATCAGTAGCAGCGTACATGACCCATTTCTGGAAGGAAACGTTCTAGTACAACTCCGAGAATTGACGATCAGAAGAATTCTCGCATCAAGAAGCTGGCTGCTGCAGATCTCGCGCGACATCGACGTGCAAAGTCTCTGGACAAGTTTAGGGTTTAGTAGTCTTTGACGTACCTTGTCGTAATTAGCAAGAACTCCAGAGATTTCAGAGCGGCGAGTGTCGGGATCATCATCCAAGTTGTAACCTACACCTACAGCTCTAGACCCATCACTCTTGTTGTACGCGCACTCGTGTCGTCCTTCGTGTTTCTCCAACAAAGACTGAGTCTTGGGGATGCACACTGCTCGGATCGACATCGCTGCCCCGCCGCTGTCCCCCCCAGGTTGCTGCATGACTGCAGTCGTTGCAAAATCCCTACAATAGTACAAGCATGCACGTCGCAGCACAAATTTATATAGACAAACCTGCAGGACCTATGTGAAGAAGAAGAAAACCTCCTCCTTGAAGTGCTGCATGCAGCTCGAAAACTTCCGAGTGCATGTGTGCGTCCCAGCTCCAAGATTCAGGAACGGCCTCTGCATGTCCTGCAGTATGTCCTACATGGTTGCAGGCAATTCCTGTCTGATGTGTTTGCTGCCATTCTGCATTGAGGTGATGTCCAAGAGATCGAAGAGAGAGAGAGAGAGAGAGAGAGAGAAACTGAGCTTGCTGCTTACCATTGACGACCATAGCATCGATGGTGATGGACGACGTGTTGGCGTTGATAGCAGATCAATGGCTTCACCAGTTCCATCACCCAGTCGGTAACGACAGACGTGAACTCATGACCTGCAGCTGCATGTCGCGGCTTCAGCAGGCCGATATTATGGTGCTGCAGCTGTGCACATTGATCCATTGCCGCCATCTTTCTGCTTGATGATAATGATGATGATGCTGCCGCCTCCACGCTCACAAACATACTGAAGCAGACGACCAGCAACATGACCAGCAGCACCATGCACAGCTGCTGCACCTGCATCGAGTACGACCTCCCGACTAGTAGCGGGTGCTTCGATCCAGACCCCATCTCGGAAGCTTCTGCCAATATATCAAAATTCACAAAGTCAGAGCACAAATTCCTGAGCTTCAAGATTCTCAAATCTCTTCTTCTTCTTCAATTTCTCTCCACACTGCTCCTGTCTACAACAAGATCGAGCAACCGCTGCAGGCAACGATGATCCTCCGCAAGCTTCTCCAGGGAAGACGCCCATCTCTGTTGCTATATATAGATATTGGAAGAAGGCGGCTCAGATCCAGGTCCCCAAAATCGAGGTCCTAATCTCCGTTTCGGTCCCTCGATTGAGGCCGTCTGAATGGACGGACAGCCCTGAATTTCGGCCCGGTCCCCAAATCGACATCCCCAACAGAGACCGGAAGAAGCCGTTTAGGGCCCTGGCAGCGTTTTCAAAAAAATTCCTTTTCGAAACTCCCATAGCCACACTGGTAATCATCCACAAGAAGATTTAGCCAAGTTTGGCTATAGACAACCTATGAAAGTAGAAATTTATTAAAATCCTTTTATATCCTGGCTACTAGCTCGATCAATTTGTAGAAAACATGGCGATTTTTATTTTTTTTGAATTTTTTTTCGATTTTTGGCGAATTCTTTTGAAAATGGGAATATTTGATAGAATTTTTTTATTAAAAAAACTCGCCACAAAAAAAAAAAACGCTGGCACTGGGTTGATGAGTCCGTCTGAATGGAAATGGACGGACAGGCGTAAACTTCGGTCCGGGTCAGGTCCCGGAATCGACATCCCCAAAATCCAGGTCTCCAAAATTGAGGGGACACTTGGGACGTCTCCGGACTTCGAACCAGCCAGTAGTTTAGTAGGAGGGTGGTGTTGCAACACTTTTCCACACTAGAATTTGGCAATATATCCCAGGTCCCCAAAAGATTCGACATCTCAGTTTAGATGTTTTCTGCGTAGCGAGAGATTGCATACTTGCCTTTGATTCGATGTCCTGAACTGAGGTGTCGAAAAGAGTCCATGCACCACGACGTGGCCATGCGCCACGCGCCCATTCTTTCTGTGAATGTAACCGGGACCCGTCGGTCAGTTCTGAGCGTTAAGTGGAATGTCCGGTATGGAGCACACACACACCCCTGTGGTGACCGGGAGTGGCCAGTGAGTTCCGTCACACCTGTTTTGGCGGGTCCCAGTCCTCGGGGATTCCGCCGCACTAGATTATGCGGTTCTGGGACATTCTAATATGACATTCCACACATAATGTCCTCCTTCTTGCCGCTGTCCAGCACAGCAAAGGACAAGCGCGCGGGGTTCTTTCGTTTTGCTTCGGTTTGTTGGCTCTATCCTTCAGAGGCATTCTGGGAACACCTTCTGAGCGGGTATAGGGGTCGGAGAATCAAAAGTTGGCTGAATGGATAATAAGGTTATAGGTTTGCAGGGTAAATTTTTTATTGGCCCCAGCTAATGGATGGGTATGTGTAGATTATTTTGGGTGCATCCATCCAATTGATGGGTTGTTTTGAGATCCACCCCTCTACTTGTTGGGTTTCTTCTCAAAATATGAATGTTGGGTAACTGAATTAACAAAGTCTCTGTAGCATTTTATTGTTTTTGGGTTGTTACTTGCCTTTTTTAATCACGAGGTTTCATATCATTATGAAATGTAAAAAAATTCATATGACTAATTTTTTAAACGAATTTTTTTTGATAAACATACAAATAATTCATTACAATTCCTATAAATATTATTAAAATGAGATTTTAAAAAATATGCAAGAATTGATTAAGATAAAACATGTCAAATTATATATATATATTCTAGATATAAATGTTTTTAATTAATTTGATGTTATTTAAAAACCTTAAATAAGGTTTTGATGAAGACTTAACAACCAAAATCATGATGAAATTGATTTTTAATTGACTATTTTTTTGTATTGTTGTTTTCTTTTTCTTTTTTTATAAAAATTTATTATCACCCTAAAATAGTAGATATGCATGTATGATTTTAGGTTTTAACAAGCATGCATGGGGCAAACACAACTAGTTTATAAAGTTGGGCGGGGGTACAATGGGGTTTATAGGTGAAAATTTAGGGAGAGCAAAAGAGTTAAAGTTTTTTTTTTTCGCAAGTTTGCTTTTTATTATGGGGCTTCAATGGGTATAAGGAGTGGATAATTCAATTAAATTGAAATAATTACAAGTTGTAAGTGAAACTTTAAAAAATGGTGACAAGTGGTTTGGAATTTTTTTTTTTTTTTTCAATTGCATTTTTTTTGGGCTAATAGGGGAGGATGGGATAATTTCACCCCTTTCCAAAAGAGGTTTATTTTAAGGGACTGGGATACTTGAATTTGTTTTGGGATGGGGACTAATCCAAAGGGTTGTTTCTTGGGTGACATGAGAAGGAGAAGTTTGGTTGTATTTGAAGGCAGGAAGGTGAATTTTTTTTTAATTTTTCAAGGAATTATTCTTTTGGTGATGTGGGATGGGGTGTTTGGAGAAAGTGGGTGGGTATTTTTTTGTGTTTTTTTCTTTTGTGATATGATGATTTAATGAAGAATTTTTCTCAAGAATTTTTTTTAAAAAAAATTGAACATTTAATACATTTAACCAAAAAAAGAAAAAAAAATTGATTTTTTTATGTGTCTAAATTCTTTTATGCGCATGATAAAAAGTTGACGTTTAACAAATAATAATAATAATAATAATAATAATAATAATATATTTGAATGAAATGAAAATAGTGGTTAAACAATGGAGAAAAATTTAAGGTTTATTTATTAATATTTTTCAAATCTAGGTTGAGATATTTAAAGTTTGGGTGAAAGCATGATGTGCATAATTCAAATTCATAAAATGCCAAGGATATTGATGTCTTGTTCATTATTAGACCACAATCTAGTAGCCAAACCATGGCTCACCAATATCCATGGTTAATGGTAGATATTTACCATAGTCAAAGTTAATGAAAGTTAATAATTAAAATTTATAAGATGTCAAAGGTATTAATGTCTTGTTCATTATTAGACCATAATTTAGCTGCCAAATTGTGGATATGATCCTTTATTGTTAAGTTGACATTAACCATAATCAAAATTATTTAAAGTTAATATAAAGTAAAAAAAATTTTAGGGTTAGGTTTAGAGTTAGGTTTAGGGTTTAAGATAAGTCTTTTGTCCCATAGAAATATAATATTGTATGTTTGTTGTCTTTCTTTTTTCACAACAAGAACAGTGTGTTTGGTTTAAACTTTCATCATTTGTTTATTGTTTTTTTGCTTCTTTTACAAGTATGTGTTTTTGCAAGTGTATATTTTGTCATGTGCTTTTGTAACTTTTAGTTTTGTCAACTGCTACTTCATTTGTTTGTTGTCAAATTCATTTTGGTAAGTTCTTTTTTCCTTTTTTTACACAATGGTTATTGTTCCGATGAAGGAAGTTAGATTAGTTATTGTAGTGGATGATTTGGATTTCAGAATTAGAAATGTTGCATTTGAGGCAAAGGTGCTTAATTGGTATGGTACCTTTGATCGAATTATAAATAGGAACATGGAAGATCCAAGCTATGCATATTTGTATTGTGATTTGTTAAACAAGGCAATTCTAACCACAATCATTTTTGAGGGTGAAATCGCCTTATATAAAAATGCATGAGCAACATTTGCAAAAAAACATGTTTGTGGAGGTGGAAACTTTTGGCATTGAGTCAAAGTTTTGAAAAGGTTTTGAAAAGGGTGACATGCATGTTGTCATCACAATTAAATTGACAACCATTATGTCATCAATTTTTGCATTTCAACTTGAGTTAATTCCCATGTTTTTTCACATGGATTCTATTAGAAAATTCAAAAGTTCTATTCAGAGTTGGAGGTCTTCTAACATTGTTGTCATTATCATTGGTGTAAGGGGAATAGGGGATAGCAAAGGTGAAAAGAAATTGTTCATTGCAAATGGAAAAGGTGAATTTGACAAAGACGTTTTTGCTCTTAGTAACAATTTCAAAACAAAATATGAACAACTTCTTGAACCATAATGGAGGCCATTGTGCAATGGTTTTAATCAAAAATGTGACAACAACAACAAAACGAGATCAATATTTGAAGGTACAACATTACATAATTTTAGCAAAGGTTCTTGACAAAATTACTCGAATTCGCCTTCTGTAGTTACACATCAAATTATCAAGTGCTCAATTTGCATTGAAAGAGGTAAATTCCTTTCCTTTCATTTGCATCATTTAATTTTTTTTCAAATTTAGGCATAAAACATCAAATAGAAGCTAATGTTCATCTCATGATCAACTATATTAGAAAAGATAATGAAAAAAATAAAATAATGTAATGAAAAGCAAATTTTCAAAGTGTTTTTTTTTAGTGCCGAAAAATTGGTTATTCACTTTTTTTTTGAGATGGTTCATCAAGTGGTCCCTAGAAGTCCAAGATGGAAACCACTTGGTGGCCACTAGGTCGTTCAATGTTGGACTACATTTTCCTTCTCACTTGGAAACCTAGTGGCCACTAAGTTGTTCCACATTAAACTACAAGGGACAACCTGGTGGCCGTTAGATCGGTTTTTTTTTTCCCTTTTTCTGTTCTTCATAATCCTTTACATCAAATGATCTAATGGCCACCAAGTCGTCCTTCGTAGTCCAATGTCAAATGATATAGTGGCCACCAAATCGTCTTTCACAGTTTAGCATGTAATGACCTAGTGGCCACCAAATCTCCAAATAAAGGGGAGAAAAAACACAACTTGGTGGCCACCAAATCGTCCTTTGCAATCTAAGTTTAGACTTTTTTTTTTCCCCCGCCTAGGTAATAAGGAAATTTGGGTGTTTAACCCAATTTTCCTCTTCCTAAAAAGATTCTTCTCTTTTAGTAGAGGAGACCCAAATCTAATGTAAAAAAAAACAAAAGCAACCATTTGATTATTTTCTCCTTGAGGAAGGGAGAACTAGGTGGCCACATTTTCTCTACTAAAATGACCTATAGAAAATAAAATTACATTGAGATGACTTTTCTTTAATAGAATTCTCTAAAGAACAAAAATCCATGTTCTATTGCATACTAGACATATAATACAATGTTATTATTAAGAGTGAAAAAGTTATTTTTATATAGTCCAATGGAATTCCTTCTTGGGTAAAGAATATGGGATAAAAAGTTTGGAATGTGTTTGTTCAAAGAAGAACATATTGTAATTTTAATATGGTAAGTAAACAAGTATGTGAAAAACCTTTGTAATTAAAGTTTTATAATTTTTTCCACATTGGTCAATACCCTTTGAACACTAAAATAATTTTGTTGCCCCTTTCTTGATGTATCTAATGTCACAAAAATCACTACAATTAGTTTAAAATTGAACAAAATATGCCTTATGGAAGTGAAGGAGGTGAAAATGTAAGGTTTAAGCATAAAAAAACCAGTTTTTGTTTTAAAGTTTAAGATATATATATATATATGTTAGTCTAATGTTTTTGCACTTCAAAGACCATTTGTAGAGCTTTAAATTTCACACCCATAGTTTTTTAAAACATTCAAAATGAATAACAAACAAAAGAGATATATGGTTTGAAAAAAAAGGGTTTGATTTTTTTTTCGTGCTTGAATGACCTTTTCTTCTTGATATTTCTTTTGATGTTATTGATTTTTTATCTTATTCTTTGTCTTTTTTTTAAGTATTAATTTTTTAAATTATTATGTTTACATAACATTTTTTATTATGCATTTCATTCTTTTTATTTACATATTATTCATATGTGTGTGCATGGTTTTATTTATTTATTTATTGATTTACCTTTTTCCCACATTTCCTTATGTTTATGTTCATCTTCATTTACCTTTTCGTTTGATCATATTGTCTTTCTTTCTTAAGTGACCAGAATGTTGTCCATAGCTAACCTTGTTCTGCTTCCATTTCAAAAAGTATGTGCAAATTGTCATGTAGCAGACGTCACCATTTCTCCAATAAGTGGTGTTTATTATAATGTTTATCGTTCAAAATCAATGACTCAAAAATTAGGTTCTTTCATGGTTCCATTGCAACCAATCATGACCTTGTGTTATTGAATATTGAGGGCAAATGGTTTGAAGCAATTGTGCATATGACAAAATTTGAATTCTTGGATATACCTCGCCCAAATCAAGTTTAACTCCTCATTTCAATTCACATTCATGGTAAATTTTGCTTGTCAACCACATTTGCTTTTGCTGGTTTTCAAAAAGACATCCAATAATTTACCCCATAAGCAAAAACCAATTTGAAGGGCAAAGCTTTGGTTGCTCCTTTGATAATTATTCTTGATGATAATGTCCAACTGAGTGTGAAACACAAGCTTGATTTTGTTGAATCAAAATCAATTTCTAAACAAAAACCATGTTAGACATGAAGGTTGTTGATAGTTTTTATGTGACCTTTCTATAATTACCTTTAGTATATGAATAATCTATATATGTGGAAACTCTTTATATCAAAATTTTGGTTCAAATAGCCCATACTATATAATCATTTTCATAGTTTTTTTTAAGAGGAAAAAGAAAGTTCTCATACATCAATTTCCATTGCATGCTGAAAATAATTTTAAATGCAACATTTGGTATGTGAAGCAATTTTTTAATGAAAACAATTTTTTAATACAAATAGTTTGTCCAATGCAAGTAGTTTTTCAATGCAAGGATTTTTTTCAATGGAAGTAGTTTTTCCAATGAAAACAATTTTTCAATGCATGCAATTTTTTCAATGAAAACAAATTTTCAATGCAAATAATTTTTCCAATGAAAGCAATTTTTCAATGCAAGCAATTTTTTCAATGAAAGCAAGTTTTCCATCTAAATAATTTTCCAATATAAAATTTTTTTCAATGCAAAGAATTTTCCAAAAAAAATTAAAAGTAATAGTCTTGAATGAGTCATCGATTTTATCTTTTCTTAATGTGTTTATGTGGGAACCATGTTTTTATTTATATAGATATCCATCAAATTGAAATTAATAATAATGGAAACACCTTTAATAAATTTTATTGATTCATCATTTGAACATGTATATGGCCTTCATTTAGTTTCAACATACAAATATGAAATAGGCAATTGTCTTTTTGATTCTATATCTTATTGGATAATCATTTATCATCTCTTGAATTGAGGCAAAATAACATGACACATTTAAATCAATGTTTATTATTGAATATGGAAAAAGCCCAACAATGTCATATTCGAAAATTAAATCCAAGTTTTTTGTTTGATTTGCATCAAGGCATGGTCATGAATGAACATTAATATGTGACAAAAATGTCATTAAATGTTAGTATGTGAGGTTTGTGGGGAAATTTCATTACAATATTTTGGATAGCTAAATTTCTACAAAGGGTAATTTACATTTGGAATAAAGTATCAAAATGCATTATGTTTCGATGTGGCATGGATCTTCAATTTCATAACGTACATTTCTCAACATTTTGAACCAATTCAATATGTTAATGGTATATTTAGGTCTTTGCCTACTTTTTAAATTAATGATTCCAAAGTTACCATAGATTTAGATGATTTTCCATCTCTGTCATAATCAATGATGCAACAACCTCTTATTCAATTATCGCAATTAATTATATGTTTTTATTGGAATGAAAATTTTGATTATGGATTAATGGACATTTTGAAAAATAATTGGGATTCACCATTGGAATATGTTGTTTCATTATTCAACAATTTTTGTAATACAAATATTATTTAAAAAACAAATTAAAAATCATATTCAATACTTACAATTTTTTTTAAAAAATAACACAAATGTTCATGTCAATGAAATTTTGTTTAATCCTTTCACTTCAGTTCACCCTATCAAAGTTTCTAAAAAATCCCAAAATTCAAATGGAACACTCCCATCTAATTATTTAATTTAATGTAACACAAAAAATAAATAAATTGATTGGGCATTTTATGACAACAATATTTCTGAATTATTGGAGGTTTGTCCAAATCTAACTTATTATGCAAAAACATTTAAATTCATCAACATGTTTCCAAATATTAAAAGAACAAAATCACAATTTATGAATCACATGAAATATATATATACTAAAAAACCACAAAAATATTTCATAAATGACAAAGTTCAATCGTCATACGTTCAATGCATTCTAAAAGAAATTAAAGGACTAATTCCCACACAACAACTTTTTACAACACATGATGTTCAATTAAACAAAATAGAACATAATGTTAATATAAAGGAAAATATACATAATTAAATATAAATTGATATTTATAATAAACAAATCTAAAATGTCCCCATAATTCCATTTTTTAATTGTGAAAGGTTTTTTTTAAAAAACAACTTAAATGTTTTTCAAATCAAATGTCAAAACAACTTTCTAAATACTTTTGAATTCAAATAGAACCTTGTTCAACTTTATACATACGTGCAAGTTGTTTACGTAATATTAGTACGTAAACAACTTGTACAAAATAAAATTTCTAGAAAAAAATTTATTCCATTAGTCCAAAAATTAAAACAATTAGGAGAATGTTTTATTTCACCACGTCTTACTTTTGCTCAAATTTATAAACTCCAAGGGTATGGGCAATATAAGATGCATGGTAGTGTTTTCAATGTCCCTGCAAATGCGCATCAAATTCAATAAATATTACCACTTTTATTACATGATGATACAATAATAAGTGTATTTTTTAAACAACGTTTTGAATACAAATCATCTGATATGTTAAGAAATGTTTGTCCAGATATGGTGATGGTCACCTTACAAGATTTAATTGAAACACCATTATACAAATATTTGAATGTTAGCATTCATCATCAATGGGCAAGTTTGTTTGCTTTGCATATGAATTTAGAATTTCAAATTCCTACTTATAATAATGCATTATTTGATAACTTTGATTCTAACAATGAATAAATACATTGTACATTAATAGATTCAATGATACATAATTTTTTTAGTTGCTTCAAAAATAATGGATTACAAAAATACTATATATTATATTGCCTCAAATCAAAACTCTCACCCTTTAAGTTTATTTTAAAATAAACATTCAAAACAATTTAATTTTCTAACAATGTTATAATGGGTAACCTTGACAATTTTTTGAAGGTTTTTCATATCAACAAATAGGTCAATGGGAATTACTTCATAAATTTGGGGATTTTTCAACAAATATTTTTAACTTTTTTTTTAAAGTTGTTAAAGTTTCCATCCAAAAAGTCATAGGTTATGGTTGGGTGTGAATACGAAAAGAAAAACTATGTTGCAGAACTTCAAAAGTTTATCAAGTATGAGATAAACCTAAATTTAGATAATATCTTCAAATCATACTTAAGTTATCGTGATATGAAAGGTTTGCATAATTCATTTGATTATTTTGAAAGATTATGAAAAAATTTATTTGCAATGATTTGACTTGGTCCCCCAATGTTCTTTGTCACTTTTGTTGAAAGATTATGGGATCCTTTCATTAAAGCTTTACACACATTACATGCTTTAAAATTACATCTCCCAAGTAAACTAAAATACCTCTAATATGTTCATATAGTAAAATTAATACAAATTGACCCTATCACATGTGTAAGATATTACAATCATAAAACATCTTGTTTTTGCAAACATATCACAAAAGATCATTCTTTTTTTGGATATATTTCTGATTTTTTTTCATCATTGAATTCCAAAATCATGGGAACGAACATGACCATGGACTTTTATGGATAAAAAATGCACCTATGTATGGAATGCACACAAATGAAAAAATTGAATAGTTTGTAAACATGTATATTTCTTATGATGTATCATTATTACCAAACCCATTACAAAATGCACAACATCATCAACACACATGTACATGTAAGAAAAAAATCATTTGTTTATAGATTTCATTACCCATTGCCTCCTATGTGTGAAACAAAAATTTTAAAACCTCTTCAAATAATTGGAAATTATCCATTTTCACAACAATACATCCAAACATAAGCAAACAAAATATTTCAATCTTTAAAAGATATTTTTTTAATGATGATATATCATTTTTTAAATATCTAAATTATTTAAACCTTGATGAAAGTACATGTATATTAAATTTGAAAAGAAAATTAACAAAACCACACTTTCTTTTTAACCAAATTTCTAAAAACATAAAAACTAATGCATTTAATATACGTGTTTCTCATTTGTGGTTTGTAAATACAGATATTCAATTTATCTTGGACCCATATGTAGCTACAACATATTGCACATCATATATGACAAAAATATTTAAATCAATAACATCATAATTACATTTTATCATTAAAAAATGCATTGCAAATAATATAAATGTAAATATAAGAATTCAAAAGTTAAGTAATGTTTTTATTAATGCCCAACAAATGGTTGCTCAACTTGTTATTTATTTCATGTTTTTTTTACCATTATATCATTCATTTCAAACGTTTTAATTCATAAATATTTTTTCTTTTGAAAAATGTGCTTTTGTGTTAAAATCACAAGTTGCATTAAATGAATTGGAACCAAATTCAACTAATATAATGTGTTCATTGATCATAGACAAATATATTAATTTTCCTAATCAATATGAATTGTTATCATTAGCAAAATTTAGTTTTTTTTATAACATTAAAAAAAATTCAAACATTACAAACCCAAACTTATTAGGTTTGTAAATTATAATAGATATAAAGATATTGAAAATCGGTTAAGAAAACAAGTTTTATTGAATTCACCATTTTGAAATTTAGAAAACTCCCAACTTGGTACTAATTTAACTTAGCATGATGCATATTGTCAACAACATGATGATATTTCTAAGATTAAATCTATTTTCAACTACCAAATGCCATATTCAAATATAGAAGAAATGGATGATTCAATAGATTCAAAATTAAAACCATTACATTCAATTAACATTTAAACTAATGATATAGATAATGAAGTAAATGATCCATGTTTTACAATTCTTGTAATAAACATAATCAATATTGAATTTATGATTTATAATCTAACTTTGTCAATCAATCATGTAATGGATCAATCCAAAAATCACAATTTTTAGAAGATGAAAATTTCACAAAATCATCATATTCCATGATGATGGAAGAATTTGAATATCATAGTTCATTTATACAATTAAATGAGGAACAAAGATTAATATTTAATGATGTTATGCATAAAAAGAAATTATACCCTAATACATTGATATGTTTATTTTTAACAAGGGGTGTTGGAATTGGTAAAACTTTTACATTGGAACTCATAATTCAAGGATTAATATAATTATACAATAAGACATATCTTTTGATTTAACAAAAACTAAGGCTTTACTTATGGCATCAACAAGTAAAGTTATTTTCAATATTGACAATTTAACAATACATTCAACATTAAACATACATGTTCAACAATCCTTATCTAATTTACCAAACTTATCATCAAATTCATTAAATATGCTTACATGTTGATATGAACAATTACAACTTGTTATGATAGATGAAATATCATTTGTTGGTGCTAGAATGTTTAATGTTATAGATAATAGATTAAAATCCATAAAACACATTCAAAACAAAATTTTTGATGTTGTTGATGTTATCATGACAAGTGATTCTATCAAGCACCCCCGTGAAAAATAGTTGGATCTTTCAAGATATCAAAGATAATGTTAATGCACTAACACCAAATTTTTGGCAAACATATGTCCAATGCTATGAACTAAATAAAGTTATGCGATAATTCGATGTGGTTTTTATACAAACTTTGAACAAATTTTGTACTACAATAAAAATACAAAAGATATTAAATTTATAAATTCAATTTGTAATTGACAACCACCCAAAAAATTTACTATTTCATATTTATTTTATACAAACAAACTTGTGCAAAAATACAATGAAAATGTGTTCATTAACACATTAAATCCCACATTTATTTTCAAAGCAATGAACATCAACCATCAATCATGGCCCCCATCTTATAAATTCTCAAATGATACGAATAAAACTTCAAGTTTGCATTCTACAATTAATATAAAAAAATATGTTGGTTGAATTATGTGTTGGTAACTATGCAACATTTGATGGTCTTATGAATGGAGTTGATGGCATTTTTAAAGCATCAACAACATATTGTGAAAAAACTATTATATGAATAATGTTTCAAAATTCTAAAATTGGAACATTAACAAAAGAAAAATATAATCATCAATATGACAACAACATTGAATCAAAATGGACACCAATTGAACCTATCATCAAAGATATAAAAGTTAGTAAATCCCAATCATTTATCATAAAAAGGATTCAATTTCCAATTCAACTTGTAACAACAAAAACCATTCATTGTTCTTAGGGATTATCACTCGATGAATTGGTTTTTGATCCCACTAATGTTAAAAAACATGGGTTAACATATATAGCATTATCTCACATTTGAACAAAAAAAAAACTATTTTTGTTAACTCTTCTCCAACATAAATTTTTTTATGTGGATTCAAAAGTACATGTAAAAATGAATAGATTAAAAAACAATTACAACTTGGATACCATTAATTCTTCAATTTAAAAACTTACATAATTCTCATGTAATTATACAAGCCTTGAATACAACTTCTTTACACCAACATTATGAAAACATCAATCATGATCATAACCTTCAAATGTCTTATATCTTACGTCTTACAGAAACAAGAACAAACCATGCATCAACAGATGTGCATAAATTTATATATTCATCAAAATATTCATATATTTCAATCCATGATGGTCACGGGTTAATGATGATGTATGACGTACACATGCACTTAGATTCCTTCAATACAATAACTAGTGATGGTTCAAGATATGTAACAACTTTTAATATTAATACACGAAATGCAATATATATTGTATGTGTGTATAAAGCTTATTCATGTTCAATTTCTACATTGCTAAACAATATTCAAACTATAATTCAACAATCTTGTGAACATTGTCCAATCATCATTATAGGAAATTTTAATGTTGACATTCTAAAAGACAATAACCAACCAAAAACTAAATAAGAACTATTATATTTCATGGATAAATTCTAATTAAAATCATAATTTAATGAAAACACCACAAAGTTGTATCTCAATTAAACCATATATGGGCAAATGTCCTTAGAAATGAATGCAAATTAGGTGTAATAGAAGCATATTGGCTAGATTTTCACAAATTGATTTATATTGCATTTAATTACCAAACACACTTCCAATGTATAACAAAAAATCATTAATGTCTCCATTTATTTAAAATTTAGGGTTTATGAAAACATGTGTAAATGTTGCATTTTCACCTAATTAATTACTCCCAAAATGTTGGCACCTTATGGCTTGAATTTGCATTTTTACATTTTTTTCATGGACCATGTGCAAAAAAAATCATAAATATTAATACCAAAGCAAAAAATATTTAAACAATTGTTTTATTTACACGTACACCTATCAAACATCATAACAACACACCTTTCATGGAAAACTTAAACCCAAAATGTG
>Ga0116227_10001660_pt1 | contig 50252 bp, 45 predicted proteins | sample S1TSphgellanicum_FD_89693 | JGI IMG/M metagenome (GOLD analysis project Ga0116227, IMG submission 89693) | Host-associated microbial communities from peat moss isolated from Minnesota, USA - S1T2_Fb - Sphagnum magellanicum MG | ecosystem: Host-associated > Plants > Peat moss > Unclassified...
AAAATATGCCAAGAAGGTATTCCCTGGTGTTGAGAATAAGAGTTTCGAAGCAGAGTCTGCGAATCTGGCAACCCTCTTTCATCCGCATGTGGTGAGGATAGTTTGTTGGTCTGAAGGTAGGAGGCGTGAGAATTGTTCTCTCGTCATGGAGCTCATGCACGAGGATCTTTTTCGATATTTGAACACCCGTCTGGCCGACAGTGAATCCGATGATTGTGCTCCGCTGTCAATCTTTGCAGCAGTGGATATTATGCTTCAAGTGGCACGGGGATTGAAATACTTGCACAGTAGATGCGTAGCACATCGCGACCTCAAATCCTTGAACGTCTTAGTGAAACCTCTTACAGGAGCCCCTGAACTTAAGTACGACGACGGCTACCTAAATGCGAAGCTTGCCGATTTCGGGTTGTCCAAGACGAAAAACTCGAGCACCAGATTCTCCCACCAGACATTAAATATTGGTACTCGCAAATGGATGGCTCCTGAGTTGTTCGAGATCGCCAAGAATGAGATCGACAGCGGAGCTGTGCAACTACCTCTAATTGCGCACCCCTTCAAAGCAGACGTGTACAGTTTCGCTCTTGTGTGCTATGAGATACTGACCGGGTTACAGCCATTTGAAGGTGAGAAGATGGTTGACCTGTTCAAACGCATAACCGTCGATCGTTTGCGGCCAGAGCTTCCTGACGAATGCCCAAGTCGGCTGGCTTCCTTGATACAAAGGTGTTGGGAGCACGATCCTCGCGAAAGGCCGAACTTGCCCGAAATCTGCAGAGAACTGAGATACATCAAAGGTCTTCTCCTGACAGGTTGAACACTCCCTTTCTTGAGAACCTATCATGCTGCCAAGTTGCCAACCAGGTCATACAAAGCATGCTACCCCTAGTAGGGGTTTCCATGTTCAAAGAGTCACTCCACTCCTGGAGATAATATCTAGGGATACATTCTTACATGGTCTTATTGGTGTTGAAGAGAACTTGACATCTATTTGTAGGGTAAAGACCAAGAATGGGGAGCTGGAAATGAGGGACGCTCATGAGATGGGAGCCTAGGATGGGACCCCAATTCCTAGAATGGCCCTGTTCGAGGTCCTTACCTGGTGTGAAGAAATGGTTCTTTTATTATGCTGGATTGCTGTCATTCAATTTGAGTGTCACAAGATTATACTCTGTGCAATATATATCTGTGTTTCAAAATTCTTTGCAAAGATAACTTTAGCATGGAAAGACAAAATAGAGTTAGCATAGGTGAAGAGGAACCTTACAGGTAGGATAGGAGAGGAAAGACCTTATGTGTAAGGTTCCTTGCTTTTTGGGAAACTTATGCATTCTTTAAGAGCACAGTGTCCAAATAGGGGGGGGGGATTTCCAATCTCGTGCCATAAATTTCCAATGCATCAATTTGACACCCTCCTCTCCCCCCCAAAGTGACTCAATCCTTCTTCTAGTCAGATTGATGAATGATTTCCAAATCTTTGGTCACACACTACAGCTTTGTTGATAATTATCTACTTGGCTTAATGGGGGACGATCTGATCTGGTTATATGTCTTTGACCTCACAGGTGATGAAACTCAGGTACAGAAAGTGGACATTCATCCTTCTATAATAAAGCCAATTGAGGTAACAATTCCACCAATGAAGTTTTTTTTGTTGATTGCATTCATGCATTGCCAAGCACGAGTTGGTTGATGATTGTTGTTGATGTTTATTTCCACAAATGAATTGTTTCAAATCAAGTGTACAACATGATAACAAGTACACTAGCCTCACATATTTTTGACAAGGTGACATTATACACATGGTTACCAATAGGTCCAAGGCCCTTGGGGGGGACGTCGTGGAGGTTCTTTTTGTGATGGCCTAGCAACAGGCATTAAAGGGTTGACGATCATGACTGCACGAGAGGTTGTTTGGTCACTTAGTGTTGAATATGATATATGCGGCCAATCCTTTCAATCCTCTCCCCATGGTGTTTCACGTATTCCTGGAAAGAAAGATGAGGTGAGCTTCACATGCTTCATTTCAATGGCATGACATTTTGTCCTGTTAGTGTCCACTACTCTTGACTGAAATACTAATACAAGAGTTCAGTGGTCATTCTCAATAGGTTAACAGTAAGTAGTGTTGTCATTTCAGCCATACCTTTGATAGTGTTTCAGCACCAGTGGTCACATGTAATGACATTTTGAGAGTTTTGAATTGGGACAATTGTTAACACTTGTAGTAATATTGGATGGTGGAGATCCAAATCACAGAATCAATGGATTTTTAAAATTATGTCAAAACATGACTCAGGTTGGATATGGATATGGTTTCTGATATAACGGAAGTAATGTCATCTGCATTGTTTGTCTACATCTATATACTCAATTGAAAAAATAATTCATATTGAATTTCTTTATAGTTTAAGTGTACAAAGTAATAATTATTTTGTCAATGAATCAATTATGATTTGTATGTAGGTTTTGAACTTTGTATTCCCATTGCCTTCTGTGCAGGTACGATTCAATTACCCTGATGAATGTCTTCAACAAATTGAGGGATTTTCTGGTATAATACCTGGACTAGTTGTAGGGAATAATCCAGTGACAGGTATCACTTCCCTCACATTCAAGTCTTAACATCAAAAGTTATGGCCCATACGGCACTGGAGGAGAGATATATTTCAAAAGTGGCATTGGAAAGATTGTAGGTTTCTGGGGAAGATCAGGCTTGGTTCTTGATCAAATTGGAGTATTCATAGCTAACCCTACTTGATTTCACATTGTTGAACAACGTATATATTGGGCAAGCATTCACAGCTCCAAACTATGATGTAAATGGCAAACAAGGAATTGAATTTGACTCACTAAGTTTGAAAGAAAGCAATTCTATTTTCATTTGTAAGGTGAAGAGGTTGAAGTGGAGCTCAAAGGTAATCTTATGTTTCAGAAACTCTGAAGCCCAGACTTTTGGAAATGGTCCCAAAGTGGAAATTGATGATTGAATTGAAATCTTGAAATCCTTTTTCTTGCATATGGTTAACTAGGTTCTTCTTTTGAGGAGCATTAAATACTGGCCCAAGCTCTAAAACCCTCTTATGGTTTTCAATCCTTTATTGCTGGACATAAGAGGGTTTTAGGAGAAGAAGCTCCAATGACCATCCCTATTTACAACCCAAATTTATGTGTTTCTATGATGTTGCTATGAAAGACCGGCCACTACAGGCATAGAGCAATGGGTTTTTGTGGGATATTGATTGGTATGCCTGAAAATAATGGCATACATGATGTGGCTCACATTAAACATGGTTTATGTGTGGGAGAAAAAAGAAACTAATTAACTGGTAGTTGTTGATGGCATATTATTATGATTGATTTTGCAATATTTACCTTGTTTTTAGTGAGAGTGCAAGTTGATTTTAGTGTTGGAAAAACAAAGATTAAATTAGTAAAAGGATAAATACAAATTCATACGTAATAAACATATGATCCTAACATATGATCCTTTGCCAACGGCCATGGGCATTTCCCATTCAGACTCGATATGTAAAAGATCCATCCTTATGTAGGAATAAAAGATTTTTGTCCATTCATTGCTTTATGCTCCATCCATTAGAGCTTCTATGTATTGACATTTGTTGGTCACCACAACATTACTGTTTATAAAATTTGATAATTACTTGCAATTGGTTTTTTGAATGTATTAAATTTTTTATACATTATTATATGAATTTTAATACATTAAAAACCCAACACTCTTTTTGACCAAAAATATCAGTCAATAATATTATTACCAAGAAGATAAATATTGGTCAAGACAAGATATTATTATCAAGAAAACTGTTAGTTCTTTCACAATTCTTTTTCAAATATACTATATGTCCAAAATTACACTACCAATAGTACCTTTTCAGGTTCAGTAGTAACTAAATTATTTTTCAAAATGTCAAATTTTTTATAACTTATCTGTTTGAAATGAACGAACTTACAAGGCAACGTCAAACACAAAAATTGGTGGAAACTTAGGAGCTTCTTGCTTCAGGCCAGTCCACCATTCCCGATCAAGTATCCAATAATTGACAGCATTTCTCCATCCTAGAATATGGTGGATCTCCCCATTTTTTTAAAGAAGCATGAGAAAATGTTATGAAATATCTCATTCTATTATAAGTTCAAAGTCTAGAAAACCTACCAAAGAAGCTACCTATATTTATTGCCAATTTTCATAAATTATTATTTTTATTGTTAAAGTGAATTTTAAAAATAAAATAAATATTTGACACTCAAGTGCCCCAAACCTGAAAAGGAACTACAATATACAAGAAATGTGTAGGGCATTTAAAAACCAATTTGTCTTCATAAGTTCTAAAATCTAAGACCTTGATTCTTCACTTGTATTCTTTATCAAGACAATGTATTGTCTTTCATCACAGATCAATAACAAAAAACATGTTGGCATACACATGTGATTGTACCATTGATGAGTCTTTCATCACAAACTTGCAATATCACGAAATTTTAATAGAATTCATATGAAAATTGTAAAACAATATGTTTGTGTAAAATTTGTGAATAAAAATGATATGATATATATATGATTTGTTTTTCTTATTTGTAATGTTTTGATGTGAAGTACATATAACTTACATTTGCATATATATTGCACATTTTCTAATTTATTTGCATATGTTTATGGAAGTTCAGTTTGTTCAAACTTCAAACATTGGCTTGTACCTTGAAAAGATGGGAATCCCCTTTCAACATTATTATAATGTCCAATTCAGAAGGATGTTAAATCTATGTTTACATTCTTTCTCTTTTTGATATCTTTTCAATTTTTATTCTTACATAAAGTTTTTTTGATAAAAATCCTCCCTATTTTCGCTATATCCTGTTTGGGCAATATACATCTCCCCTACCATGGGATCAAAGCGGATCCTACTTGAGGCTTTATTTAGGAGAAGTTAGGGTTTTATCTGGTTTCATCCTCGTTCTTGGGTTCTCCTACTCGATCCTCGAGGAGAGTCTCATCACTCTCCCAGGGACACGCTTTACACTTTTCGGGGGGAGTCTTTTCAATCCCCTGGGGAAAGTATTCTCTCTTCCCCAGAGAGTATGATCACTGTCCCGGGGAGACTTTCTTTACATTTCCTTGGAGAGAATTCTTTCTTCCCAAGGGAGAGCCTATACTTCCCCAGAGAGGATTTTCTCTTCCCTGGGGAGAGGCTATTTTCTCTTCCCCAAGGAGAGTCTCTCTTCCCGAGGAGAATTTTCTGAATCCCCAAGGGAGTGTATTTTCTCTTCCTCCAGGAGAGTATAATCACCCTCCCATGGAGACTCTTTACTCTTCCCCAAAGAGACTATTTTTTTTTCCCCGAGGAGAATATTCTCTCTTTAAGGGGGAGAGTGTGATCATTCTCCCTGGGAAAGTCTTTATTCTTCCCAAGAGAGACTGTTTTCTTTACCTTGGGGAGAGTCTTTTTCTTCCCAGAGGAGAATCTTTTCAATCCCCTGGGGAAAGTATTCTTTCTTCTCGGGGGAGAGTGTGATCGCTCTCTGAGGAGACTTTTTACTCCCGGAGAGACTATTCTTTCTTTTGCGGGGAGAGTCTTTGCAATTCCCCGAGGAGGTTATCCTGATTCCTTGGGGAGAGTCCTCTTTTCCCTAAGCACATGAGTAATGCAGATCAATGAGAGTTTGAATTTTTGAGGCTTCTTGGGGAGCTAATCCTTGTTGGTTCCCTAGGGAATTGTCTTTCGTGTTTGTGCTTCAAGCAATTGAATAACCTTTTAATTTCGTGGGGAGTTGAATTCAATGTTATTTCCCTTGAGGACCATAGTTTTGAGTTGAAATCATGGGGGAACTAAGGTTCCCTATGAAATAAATTATTCCCAGCAAAAACCCAGGGGAACATGTCACCTCTTTGGTGCATTAAACTAGGATGATACTTAATTCATTTTTCCGATGGGAGTTGAAAATACCAGCATCTTTCCTGAAGAACGGTCCTTGATAAATAATCTTTATGAATGGAAAGTCAATTACACAAGACTAATTTACTTCGCACACCCAACACATTGAGGTGGAAATTTCATCATAATATTCACAAAAGTTGTAGTTCTCTAAAGGTTTTCATTAATGGTAGTTCCACAACATGACGCGATGGAAAATGTAGGAAGGAAGCCACTCATTTAGATAGAGGTGACTAAGGTCAATAATGTTATATGGGAGACATTAAAGTATTTTGCTGTTGCACTAGAGGATGATGAAGATGACTTGGATGATGATAAATTTTATACACCACTAACAAGTCCATCGGAGTTTATTTTTGAGGAGACTGAATTTTGCATATAAGCTGATCATGGTATATTGTGTTCAAAAATATTGTTGATTGCTCATGAAAATACAATGCATAAAGTTTCAAATGCTGAAATACCCAGTATGTATCGACCTTTATATTTATTTGAGATGCTTATTAGGTGTAGTTTGACGAATAAACCAATGCAAATTTCAATTTTACAATCATGAGTAGGAGTTAATCCGATCACCATCGAAGGAGGACATGGAAAGCAAGTGTGGTTTCTTAAGTTTTTGCTTGATTTGAATAATATAGTGGATTTTATGTACTGAAAGTCATTGTTCGATACGTGATGGTTCCATGGCAAGTGGCGGCGAGGTAACAAAATAATATAAACATGATGGGCATCAACTAATGTGAGCATTTCTCCTTGGCAATTTTGGAAATTCTAGTCGGGAAGTGACAATTTGTTTAAGGCACTAATCATGGAACTACAAGTGTATCCTAGGGGGAAAAGGCGTCAAGCTTCATGTGGGAAAATTTTTACACCATTTGGGGAGGTTGTGACACCTTACGAATGATTTACCTTAGTACATTAAATTGGTTAGATGTTCATTGGATTCCCATTGTCACAAGGACAATGTTGATAGGTAGTATTAGTGACACACCCCCAAATTCCTTGAAAGACTTAAATGCAAATTCGAAAGTGAAAATAACAAAAGAAGAAAAAGTTGGGTACGTTCTTTAATTTGTAGTAATTTGGAGGTAAAAGGGGCGTGTTGGAGTTTTGGGATGGGGATTAAAACAAATGACAAATGGGTCAACTATTCACATGGACTTGCACAAATTAAATAACAAGTTGACTAATGCATAGTTGGAACACTTTTTGTGCACAATGAACCATGGGCATACATGAATTCATAAGACTCACCACAACTTGGATTTGGGAGAAACCACCACCTTCCTCCTTAAAATATTATCTATTATTAGCCATGGGGGCTGCACCCAAACATCATTTTGTCTCGGGATTCCAAAATTGAAAGTCCTAAAATTGTTGAAATTAAGACTTTTGGAATTTTGGAGGCCCATAACTTCTTATGCAGACCTCCAATTGAGGTGAAATCCAAAGCAAAATTGTAATCCTTGTTGAGAGCTTTCCAAAGATATGTGGCACACCACCTTCACACACATAATTCAAGGCAATTCTTGACTTTTAGTGGTCAAGAATCAAATTGGCACTTTCACTCTTGGCCTTTTTTTCAACCATAACTTATGTTATAAGTATTCAAATGGGTCATACGAACCCATTTTAAAAATTTACGTTTCAGGAGCTTTTTAATGGTATAAAAAACTTTTTAATATAATAAAATTTGACACTTGAAATCATTCTTTGAAGATTTGAGACTCCATATGGACTTTAACTTCCAAAGTGGAAGTCCATTTGAGAGTGTGATAGTTCATTCCTTCACATTCTTTCACATTCCCGAGAGTGAAAATGTGACTCTTGGGTTGCATTCTTGGCTCACACCTTTCCATGTTTTTGCCTTGGTTGTGAGCCCAAGGCTAGGGTTGTGACAATTGGATTCCCTTTATTTTGGGGATTAAACGACATTTGGGTGGAAAGGTGGCATTAAATTCCCTTTGTTTAAAATACACACACATGTACACACACACACACACACACACATATAGACAAAATGCATGAACTTTTCATCAAATTTTTGCCATTTTTTCACTATTGTGTTCTTTCGCCGCTTGTAAATGTCATCTTCATTATAGGTGATTAATTTTTGTTTACATTTGTAAAATTGGGTTTCGTTTTGGTTTTTATGAAATCAATAAAGTCAAGTTTTTTTTCAAACTAAGGTTATTGCCATCCACTACAATAGCAAGAATGTTGCCAATGGGGTGATAGAATTTGGCCTCCAAATAGGCCTTTAAAGATTCCATTTTCCCTCGAATTGATTTGAATTCTACCAAAATTTGGGACTATATGTAATCATTTTTTCCCACAACGTAAAAAAGAATAGTAATCATTTGCAAGATCTTAACCACAAGTGACAATGAGGTAAATGACAGTGTTGATGGACTAGACGATTATAATTTACTCGATCTTGGTGTCATACTTGATCCAAGGGTCAATAAACAAGTTGTTGCACTCCTCGTGTTCGAGGGAGGGTAAGGCAAGTCTTTCAATGGCCTAAGTCCACCCACCACTATTTTGAAATGCACCCCACAAGATGAAATGATAATCCCTAAGGGAAGGTTCGGCCTTAACTTCATGAACACAACAATTTAGTGCTTGCATAAGTTGCCTTTTTGTGCCCATGGGCAATCATAAGATGCCCACTTTGACTTAGGATTGCAAAGTGTATATTATATACGATTGTGCGACTATGACTAGACCCTTGTTGGATTTGTGGGTTTTGGTTTTGGGAGGTGGATGTGCAAATGTGGGATTTCTTGTGCCAACCACCATGCATTTGATTGATATTGTTTCGCCTAATGGTTCCGCAATAAACCTTTGCATTTTAACACACTAATATACCAATAATGTGTGGCGACTTTTTTGACCAATTGGTGAATCAACCAATCTAATATCCTCCCTTCCAACCTACATTTCATATTTTTGAACCTCTCCTTCAAATTCCCGTGGTATGCTTCTATAATAGCATTCGTATCTTGGTTTGCATGTGGTATGTTCCATGCACCAGTGCACCACATGGAGATCTTCAACACCTAGTATGTGTCAACATAATCGAAGAATGATTTTGCCAATGGATACATCATCCAAAGGTTAGAAAGTTGAATCAAAACCTCTTTCTTAGATGTAGCATGTGATGATAGATGTGGTGAAACCCCCCTGAGGTACATGATATCTCCCATTGTTTTGAAAACATGGGAGCAAATTAAAGGGTTTGGATTTTTCTTGAAAGAATGTTTGAGCCATGTTCGACGAATGTGCTAGATGCAAAAGAACATGATGGACTCATGAAATCAAGCCTTGAACATGAGAACAACATAAAATAATTCAATTTATGAACATTGCAATTCGCCAAAAGCAAGTAAAAATTGTTACAATGATCCATTCATGTGTTTTTCGAAGTAGTGGGAATCTGTTTTTTGGGAATTGGGAAAGTGTTTTCCTAGGGAACTTTATCTATATCAAAATATGCTTCTCGGAAAAGAATCATTTGGGGAAACTATCTGCATGCGGAATTGTCTCCCCAATATGCTCCCCCAAGAATTCCACCCCTAGTATTTTCAAAGGGGGACCTCACATTATGCTCGCTCAGGGGTTCTTATTCTAGCATAATTAAACTACTTTTAGGAAACAAAACTTGTAGCCTTGCTTTCAACATCCCTTGCCAAAGCAACCCTACCCAACAAAACATAAAATGGCATGAAAATAAAATAGAACTTAAAAAAAAGGAAGAACAAATTAAATAATGCCAAAAAAAAAAAGTTCCAAGAATCCACCTTTGCATTGGTTATTCACTTGTGATTCAACAATAACATATACACTTTCAATGACAAATGTAAGCATCATAGTCTCCAAATCATGGTGCATTGCTCATGTATGTTGGCCACTTACTTCAAAGGCCAAATGTTGAACTCCATAATTTAGATTAGATATCCATTTCATCTAGATGTTTTCATACTTACATTCAAGCAAAGATTTAAAACCCAAAAGGTATCTGTAGTGAAGTTGGAATATGTTACAAATACATTTTGTATCAATCACCTTGGCATACTTTGATAATAGCCACAGGGTCGCACACAAACACATTTTTCATTTGTGCAAACTGAATGAAAGCATGCATATATTCTAGGAATGGTAGGATACATGTAAATCTGAACCAAATCTACAAGTCACACAAATGTTTAGAATTCATTTTTGCTTCTTAGTTTGTAGGGTTATCTAATGTTATCTTCACCAAAAACGTTTTGTATTTTATCATCACTTTTTGGTAAGGCGCAACATTGAAATCCACTTTGTCTTCACATTTCAAAGAATTTTATTCCCTTTCATTCCCAAAATTTCAACCAACTTTATAAACTTTAAATGCTTTGTAACAAATGTTCAAGGTGAATCATTAAAGGCAAACTTGATAAGGTTTGCATTACTAATTAGTTTGTTTGATGGGCCACACAACGGACCCCCAAAAAATTAAGAACATATTTATCATGGATTTGTTTAGTGACATTAATCCTTGTGCCTTGTAAGACATTAATGTCATCTACCCCTAAACATATGAGCTTTTGGGCAATTTAGTTTTGTTATAAACCTTCACCTATCATTAGTGCCTCCATAATAACCTTAGTTACATTATCACTCCCATGAACCTGCAAGATTGTAACCACCTTATCCAAAGATATTAGAATGGGAATCCTTACCCAATTTTCCACCACATAACAATGGATTGATAACCATGATTGGTTGTCAATTGTGGAAACCTCATACAATTGAAAACAACATAATGTGTAGCTTGAACTACAACCCTAGTTGCCTTCATCACCACTTGGTGCATGAATTTTGCCATGGTCCATTTCGAACTATCATTCTAATGTTTTTTGTTGATTTTTGGCATTGGGTCAAAAATTCAAACAAGGGCTTTAATGATGCATATTCTAGCATTGGTCTACCTTGTTACAACAAATGAAAGATAATAAAATATGGAACAACTTTTCAAGCTTCCTTTCTAATAACCCCATGTGCCAATTGGGCATCGACAATCTCCTAACTATGAAAAGCAAATGTTCTTTAGCTCTTGGCATGTTTACAAACTTTGGAGTAAAATAGTCCTTTTTTCACATTAGACCCAATATTTTTTAGAGCTTTCTTACAACCTACATGCTTACAAAGAAAGTCCTATTTAACATCAAGTAGTTTATCCTTCCCATTTACCTTATTAAAAATCTTGCAATTAACAATGTACAAGCTTCCATGTTCCTTTATATACAATTCAACCCATGAGAATTTTGGAGCCAATTTATTTTGGAATTTTCTTGTGGCATCATAATTCCACTTTTTAATTCCTACCTTAAATGAAATGGGTAGATAATTTTCAAGGTTGGGGAAAGACCCATTCAATGACATAAATAAATCTTCATTATGATTTGCATTAAAAAGATCATAATTACAACCAAAAAACAAAGGATGAAAAGATGCAATATCAACATCACAAACTTAGCATTTCATGACTTAGTAATGGAAATCATGCAAAACTTATTCATTTATAATTTGTATGTTTCATGCATTGATATCGTGCATTGAAAACACATTTGACACACGAATTTATTAAAAGATGCGAAATCCGTGTGACATTTGTTCATTCATAGGTTCATACTTCATCTGTCAACACATTTATTCATGTGTCAAACGTGTTTTCAATGCATGATGCTTATGTGTAAAATCTATGAACTTATGAATGAATGAACTTCATATGATTTTCAATGTTAATTTGTCGCGTGCTAAATTTGTGATGATGACCATAAAATGAAAAAACTTTATCACTAGCATCAATGATAAGAAGCCCACCTACTTCAAAATTCTTGGAGGAAAAGAAAAACTTGAACTAATAAGCATGTGGTAACAATGGTGGCATTGTGACAAAAGAAAATAACAACATTGAAAACAGTAGTGTATTAAAGAAGACAATGACATTGAAGATAATAGAAGTGAAGAAAGTAACACCACTAAAGACAACAACATTGAAGACACTAACACTGAATATAATAACTCTAAAGAAGATGTCCGTTGTCACCACTTAAGAAGACAAGAACATTGAAGACAAGAACATTGAAAAAAATAATAACATTAAAAACATTAATGTCAAAAAAAAGGTAACACTAAAAAAGGCACCAGCATTGAAGTAGATTGTTTCCACTGAAGAAAACATCACTGAAAACAACATCATGGAAAAGGAAAACATGACTAAAGAAGACACCAACCCTGAAGGAAACTTCAACATTGAAGAAGAAAACACCATTAAAGAAGGCACTAACACTAAAGTAGATTATGTCCCATTAAAACAAACAACATTGAAAACAACATCATTGAAGAGGAGGGCAACATGAAAAAATAACAACACTAAAGAAAACACCAACCTTGTAGTAGATAACAACATTAAAAAAGAAAAAACTAACACTAAAAAAGAGAACACCACTGATGAAAACATAATCACTACACCATCACAATTTAATAAATAAAACAATAGTACTAAAGATATGGGAATCTTTGCAGGTAGATACCACGAGCATGGAAATCAAAAGGAAAGGAAGTGATTTACTTCTTTTAAATTTTGTTAGTAAATTGCGATTCATGAATGTTGTCATGGATATAAACTCCCTAGCAGATTTGGAAATTGAATGGTAGGATAAAAGCAACAACATGATGATTGCATCCAATTGGTCTTCGTCTTGCACACAAAAATGATTCAGAAATCTTCGAAAATTTCAAGTTGTAAGACATAAAATACTAAAACAAACCTAAAAGAGTTTTTGAAAAATGTAATCCTTGCTAGTCACAAGGCTTGAGATTGTGAATCCAAAACTTCAATGCACACTCATCGCAATGGAGGATCCATGATTTTGCAAAGCTCCAACCGTCAACAACCTAATTTGAAAGTTGTTGGAAACTTGCACAAAAATAAACATTGAAGGTATATTGTAGTTGGTGATTACAATTTACTCCAAACAAAACTCCATTGTAAGTGGGTGACACAAAATGCAAAGATGAACATAAACGAGGAGAGGAGCTTTCATGAGCTTTGAGATGCAAGTAATGAAAGTCTCTAATGAAATAAACATTGACGTCTTTGCTCATGGGTTGCTCATGGGGTTTAAGATGGGATTTAGGCGAGATCGACAATCATCATCATCGCATCTTGATAACAATGACAAAAAGGTTTAGGGTTTAGGTTGGTGAATCCAAACCATTGAAGAATGTCTTCTAACCCATCTCCATCTACCCATGACCATTTTGTGGTAGAAAGAAAAAAAATCCACCTTTTTTCCTTTTGTATGGGTAGCCTAGGTTTTTTGAGAATCTAGAAAAATGGCAATAAATTGCCATAAATAAAAACCCCAAAATTCACTGATTGGTACCATGATAAAAATCCCAAAATCCATTTAAATTATTTCTAAACATTACAAATATCCTACACCTAGACTAAATTAGGGTTTTGGAGTTCAAATCTAACTTTTATTGGGCTTTTTATATGAAGTAAGAGGCCTCGTGCCAAAAGGTGAAGGTACAAATGTGGGTGCTAGTTCACCCTGGCCAACAATTAGAGACTAAAATAGGTGGGAAAAAAGAAAAAAGAAAACATTACCTATATCAACCATGAAGTAGCATGTATCGTAAATGAAAAGAATTTATCAACTTTAAGGCACGGTAAATATCACCAAATGTTCTTAGTTCTAACTTTTTACCTGTTGGTGAAAATGGATAGGTGAAAAGTTAAAGGATAAACGTGGAGTTTTCCCGCCTTTTCGCGCCACTCAAATCGTACTTTACACCGGGTCGCCCGGATATTTCGTGGGTCGTCTTCTTCGTCACGCTTTGCTATCACACGGGCGTGTGTGTTCGTTTGTTTGGTCGCTTGTTCGTTCCCGCCATCGCTGTGCTTTCGGGATCCAGCACTCCGTGATATCATGTCCGTCTGGTCTGTCGTCTCCTACGGCGCTGTGCGCTGTCTTCTAGTTTTCTTGCTTTTCTCCTTGTCTGTTCAAATTTTGTTTGGAGAAAAAAAAATCTGAATTTTTTTTGCTTGAGAGAAGGCGCCGGGTCCGTTGAGGCAGGCGACCTCATGTGTTTACCGTGTCTGTAAGTTTTCCCCTCTTCCTGTGATGGAGGACGAGGGAGAGCGAGAGAACCAGAATGGAGGTAAGAGGAGCTACAGTCTTATGGCGTTGTCTGCTCCGATGTTCTTCTCGAAGGATGAGAGAGCGTGTCAGCGATTGGAGTTACGTCCGGGTAAATTCTATACCATCGGTCGTTCAAGAAGCAGCTGCGATGTCATCTTCCACGATAACAGAGTCAGCCGGCAGCATTGTCAGGTGTTTCTGGAGCCTGGAAGTCAGAAGCTCTACCTTCTTGACGGCGCACCTTCACGCCTTCGTACCAGAGCAGAGACTAAGCGCTTGCAAGAAAGTCGATCCGATGACAAGGTTCGTTCCAATAATATGCTTTAAATTATGGTTCTGAAGGAATCTAAAACGGAAGGATCGCTATTTTTGTCTCCTTGCAACAGCAATGTTGTGTGACCTCTGATGCATGTCTTCCGATGCTGATACACGAGGTTCATTAGAACGTAATCAATTACAAGAAGCCTACAGTTAAGTCGACTGCGGCTAAAATTTTCTTTCAAGTTTCTGTGAAAAAGGCACATTCTGTTGTCGATGTATTTGACTACTCTGCCAAAGAAATTGTAAAATATTGCCGTTAGATTCGTGCATTTCTTCAGGAGGCAATCTTGGAGTGGACCTCACACTTGTGGTGTGAGTGCAGTAGCGTTTCATGATATCTCATTAGGATAAGTTAGGGTTTAGGTTAAGGATTTTAGCGTTTAACAAACTGACTTTCCTCATCATATCACAGCAAATCTGATACTGAATGGTAGTGATTCCATTTTCTTTTCGTTTAACTAGAGAAGGCTGATTGTGTCTCCCTTATGGAGCATGACAGGTGTTGAAGGCTTGTGAGCGTGAATCATCTGCACTGGATGCAGGACATGATGATGCTGCAATTCAGAATCCACAGAAGGCTTCCCATCATTTATTGAAGTCAAGCTCATCAAAGAGGGCAAAATCTTCCTTGAATGGAATCTTTTTGAATGGCCAGCGGGTTGAAGATGGAGCTTGCAAGGTTTTAGCACCAGGTGATGAAGTGTCCTTGGTTGCATGTACAAAATGTGCACAGGCTGTTGATCCTGACTTTGGAGCCGCAGTTGGGTTCCTTGTCAAGGTGGTGCCAGAGTATGAGAGACAAGCACTACAGAATTCCCTTCACCTGCCTCCTAACAATAGGAAAACAGAAAATAGCTCCCAGTTAGTCACAAAAAGTTCAGAAGATGGGGGCAAACCAGCCATTTTCCCTGCCTTTGGTCCTCAAACAACTTGTGAGCCAATTCTGGGGAAACTCCAATCAACCCCTATTCTTCTCTCAGAGGCTGGTAATTCATCTCTGCGACCTTTAACAGGAGGTGTCTTCAAAGAGTGTCTTCCTGGTCTGTTGAGTGAGAAAGGTGATCTGCTACTTGGTAACTTGGGTGTTGAAGCTCTTACAGTGAATTCTCGTGTGAATATTGGAGGTCAGCCATCAGAGGACCTGCCAGAACTTCTAGATATTAGCACTCAGAAAAGGTGCAGTGAAAGCACAGGCAATGGGCTTGCTAGTGAAGACAGAAGCAGGAGCATAAGCATGGAGACACAGACACTGGCACTAGAAACTCTTCTTTGCAAAGATGCAGAGCTTACTATTAGTAGCATCAGTGTTTCCAAAAGGAGAGCTATTGAAGCTAGATCAGGCATTCTTGCAAAGTCCTTATTCATGAGTGATAATGATATCACATTGGAGGATGAAAAAAGGTGCACCAATCCTATTAATGGCATGCCTTCGGAAACTTTCACAGGAATGCCACCTGCTAATCAGGAACCTGAGATCTGCGATTTTGCCACAGTAATGGCTTTTGGGGCTTCTAGTGGGATCTCCTTTCCTGCTGTTTCTATTACAAGCACAAGAAGATGTGGTGAAGCATCAGAGTCTTGCCCCAATCCTTGTCTGCTTCAGACAGGCAGCTCAATTACTGATGTTAAAACTGGCCTGATTCTTGATTATAATGAAGGTGGTCTTGTTTCAACCAGTGGTACTCTTCAGAAGAATACCACAATGGATGCTGAAGATTTCAACAATGAGTGCACCGAACACTATTGTCCAGATCTTTATGAAGATGTATGCAACCTGTCACTGACTTTGAAGGGAGTGAGAGACAAAATGTGGCCAGATCCTAAAGAAAAAACAAAGGTTTGTGGTAGGTCCAGTACAGAGATCATGAAGCTCATGAGAAGGAACAGAGATGTGCAGCCTGCAGATGGCCCATGCACTTTGAGTTGCAAGCCCGGTATTAAGTGTTCTATACATAGTGAAGAAGTGGCAGCTGAAGAAAAGGAGAAAGCAAGTGCAGGAACTATTGCAGTTGTTCCTCATACAAGCATACAAGAAGAGCAAATAATTGCACATAAATGTTCCATAGATGACAGTAAGTATTCTATACCTGGTGAAGGACGGGTAATTAAAGAAATGGAGAAGTCAAGTGAAGGAACTACTGCACTTTTTCCTCATACAAATGTAGAAGAAGAGCAAATGATTATGCATAAATGTGCTAAGTTTATGGTAGGTTACAATAAGGATTCTATACATGGTGAAGGAGGGGCCATTGAAGAAATGGAGAAAGCAACTGAAGGAACTATTGCATTTGTTCCTTATACAAGCATACAAGAAGAACAAATGATTATTCATAAATGTGCCAAGTTCTTGGTGAATACTGAAGTGCCTAGTAGTATCAGTGACCCAGCATTGAAAGTCCATGAAGCTCATGATCTCCCTTCTGTCGAGCACCAAGTGGAGGACACTATGGATGGAAGCTGCAACTTTCTCAGAGAGCCAGCCATTCTCCAGCCAGAAAGTGCTGCAATAAGGAACAGACATGTGACAGTTGATTCAGAGCTTATGTTAAATCTGGCAGCTGGAAATTGTCATTCAGGGCTGTGCCCTGATGTTGGAAAGGGTCCAGGTTTTCGGGGGTTCTGCTTAAATCGCTTGGAAGACAGCGAAGGAACAGATGGAAGTGTCTCTCTTCAGGAGCTTCTTGCCCCATTGAAAGATCTTGTTGCTATCTTTGCAGCAACATTCACTGGTGACATATTGTGGTGAGGACCTTTGTAAGATCACTGGATACTATTCAGACTGTTATTTGTGGTTTCAACTACATTTTCTTAAACTGTGAATCTATAGGCTGGACACCCTGAATCAGCCTGGATGTGCTGAAGGATATGTAGATGTTGACCTATGCACTATGCAGTGCCTCTATTCCATTACTGTTTCCATTAGTAGAGAAGCAGTGATTTAATGTTTTGTTATGTCACTCATCACCACATTGCTATGGATGGTCTATGGACATGTGAGAGATTGTTGCTGTTATTGATAGCAGAAATTTGGTAGAAGTTGTCTGGTTGAGGGTCCTTTGTTGGTTGGCCTAGAAATCTCATTGACCTTAGCATGAGGTCATCATACTTTTTCTATCATGTTGGGTCAAATTGTAGGTCTGGAGTCTCTTGATACTTTATAAATAGCCATCTCAGAGGACCAATGGTACAAGAGCTATTGGATTAACAGGGGAAATTGGCAATGTATTTCAATAGCTAAGAGAGATGGAGCAGCATTGGCCTGAGTAACCTTGTAGCAGATTTGCAGGTTTCTGACATCAAACAATCTCCCTGCTGATCTACCAGTAACTGTTGCTTGTCATGACTATGAGCACTGCTGGAGCACATCAGAAAAGGATCGCACAGCATCACCATACCCACAATGGCCTAACCTAACTATTGTGTGAGTAACCTGTCCCATCTTTCTGTATATATATTTTGAGATTTGCATGCCATTCTCGTAATCTGACATCATTTAAATGATGCAGGTATCCACCTTTTCCAGATATATGTGCATTTTCATCCAAAAGTAAAGAGGGCTTGAGACATGGGATTGGTTGCCACCATCCAAAGCTCTTTCTTCTTCGTTTTCAGGACAAGTTACGTGTTGTCATATCTTCTGCTAATCTTAATCAGCGTCAGGTGGGTTCACTACTCATCTTTTTTGCAAAACTTGTGACTTGATGTTGTGCATCTTGATTCGTTATTGTGTATCTTGCTGTGTCTAAAGTTACTGAATTGAATTTTCCTTTTATATGCAGTGGCTTCGAACAACCAACACAGTCTGGTGGAGAGATTTTCCTCAGCTAAAAATTCAAAATTACCATGCTCTCTTCCATTCTTCAGGAGTATCTAAGGGAGACTCTGTACCAAGCAGCACAGCTGGGGATTTTGGGGCACAGCTTGCTTATTTTGTTTCATGTCTCCTTGTGGATGTGCCTGCTATGGCACATTGGGTGGTAGGCTTGGCACAGTATGATTTCTCTGGTGCTGAGGCCTCATTGATTGTCTCCATTCCAGGGGTGCATGGGAGCCTGTGCTCATCTGTCCATCAGAGCTCAATGGAGAATCTAGAACTAGTGAGTCTCTTATCCACATCAGGTCTGAACTTGGTGAGGAAACCACACACAGTATACAGTTAAATGGTCCTTGTATCAAATTAGACATGTTCCAAATTTGGTATGTCACATGAATTTGAAATCTGTTTTTAACCTTTCTGCCTGACTGTGTATCAGTATACACCATTGTGCAAACAAATATCTAGATGAGGTTTCATTTCATGCAGACCTTTGACTAGGTACTGTTGTGGAATCAGTAGATTCCACTTATTGTAGCTCTAGATGATTTCACCAGGTGGAATCATAGCAACAAATTATGTGTGGAATTTGAATCCCACTTCTGGGCATCATCCTTGATGCTTGGCTCAACTAAATACAGAATCTGTTTTTGAAACTTCAGTGTTGATTTCCATTTCCATTGCCATTGTGTGTGGTGGTTATATTGCTTTCTTCTCAATGCAGGGAACAAGTTGTCACTCATTACCAAGAAAGCTGCTAGGCATAGTGAGCTCCACAGTTGTGGGAATCACTTTTCGTTTTTGTGCTGCTGCGGATCCAAATGGCTCACGAGTACGTGCTCTTGCAAAACTCTTGAATAGCATTGACCCAGATGAGGATGGGATGATAGTTGTGCTACTCAGACGAGCCAAGAATGTGCCTGCAGATTGTAATGCAGTGAGTGTGGTTGTAAGTTCAGGAGCTATGGCTATGGGTGCAGAGGCCTTTCTGCAAGAAGGTGAGTTACTTTTGTTATCATTAAAAGGTGTTCAGTGTGTTAAACACAGATCCTTAACTGCATGAAACTTCAGTCAGAACACCTCTCATCTTGTGGTGTTAAAGCTAACATTTTTTACAGGGTACTGAATTAATTTGGTGATGTGTTGCAGATGTCAGGAGAGATAGCAACTCACCCTCATCCTCTCAGGATCAGTGCATACAGTTAGGTTTTCTGCCAAGAAACACGGCAAAATCAGTAGCACCACTCTGTGATGGAGGCCTCTTTGCCTTCATTGCTCGCATTTGGCCCAAGGAGGCCCTGTCTGTTGCCTCAGGCTTTTCGGACAGATATGTACGACTCAATCTTTACATCTATGAGGTCTGGGCCATTACCTACTTTGTAACCCCTTTTCAGTATTTGCAGCTATCTATCTTATTCTGCTGTGGGCCCACTTACTCAGATAATGACATGTCTTGATTTGAGAAAAACTACCAGTATACTCCATAATGCTTTTCCTTATTTTCCCTTTCTGTAATTCTTTGTTTCTTTGTCTTGTCTTTGTCGTTGTGGTCTGTTGCTAGCCAGTAGTATGGCTGAGTCTTCCCATTGCTTCCAGAATTGCAGCAGAAACTCAGTTCATAGGTTGGTGCTTCTCACCATCCTTTACCCACTGTAGGGAGCTGATGAAGTCAGTGGGGAAGTCGTGGTAGTTAAGTCACTATCATACATACTACTGTTGATGGTCCCTGAACAGGTGTGAGACTGGCACTTTTGTTCACACCGGTGTGTGTTTTTTGTTTTTTCTCTTTTGTTTGTTTTCTGTCTTCACTAGTTTGGTTCTTTCTGTGGCTTCCTGAGGAAGTGTTAACCTTGCTGTTTCTTCTTCATCGTGAGAATGGAGATTTCTCTATTCTTATGAAAGATATTCTCCTTATTTGCCAACAGGGGCCACGATTTCATGAGCTTTCTACTGCCCCTCCAACATCAGAGCAGGCAATTGCATTCAGTGGCCTCTTATCCATGCTGCAGTATGCTCTTGGTCTTCAGCGTCTTGAACAGGTGTGATTTTGATCATTAACCTTGGAAAAGAAAAATCATGTAAGGCTTTTATCTCTTTAGGTATACATGTCTACTTTCTCCTGAATCCAGCTGAAAAGTTCAGTTATTATTTTTGTTGATAACAATTCTGCTAGTTCCTTTCCATAAGTTTACAAATTTGGCTGCTACAGGTTTTATCAAGGTACAAGTGGCCTAATTCTGCTGAGACTGACTTCATCTTTGGTACGCCTCACATGTGTCTCTCATTTCTTTAAAGTAGCTTGAGTTTGTGATATGTGACAGGATGGAGACCCATAAGGTTGCTTGGTGCACTGCACACTGCAGTTGTGAAGCAGTCCTTGATGTTTCCCAGCGTACTTGTAGTTAGATTTATTCACAACAATAATGCAACATGTGGAAAGCTGTCCTCTTCCTTACTGTGTAAAGCCTACTGCACAGGGGCATAAAGGCCCTGGATACAAGTATTTCCATGCTTGATGCTGGTCAAAGCTTTCATGGAGGCTGTTCCAGGGTTTGAGGTCCTGAGAACCCTGGGTTCCCAACCTCAGTCCACAGGAACTCAAATCCTGGAACAGCCTCCCTTCATGCTCTCCCTCACGGAAATCTTCTGGACCTCATATCCTTACCTTGCACAGAAGTTGAAGCATTGTTTTCTGGCAATGAACAGCTGAATAATTGGGTCTTCTCATCATCATGTCACAGGATCATCATCCATTGGAACATCTCTTGATGCACCCTTCCTGGCAGCCTTCTCTGCAGCAGCTGGCCATAGAGCAATAGCTTCATCTGCTTCTGACGATTCAGATTCTCAGGTAATTCTATTAGTTGGCTGTTCCCATGTCTATCTTGGTTTACTTGCATTTGGTATATTTTGCTCCAAGGACATTGTGGTAAGGAATCTGATGTCAGGGAATATGATTTTGCTGTCACAAAGAAATTTTTGATACTTATCCCATATTTTTCTGGAGACAGGAGGAAGATCAGCTCCTGTGCTTGATGCTAGTGTTTGCATTTGCATATTTTGCAGTGGGGTTGCTGGACGGCAGAACATGAAGCTGAAAATCCATCAATTGGGGTTGTGTTCCCTACAATTGATAGAGCAAAAGCAGCCAAAGATGGAGTTTTGTCACATTATGGGCTTCTTTGTTTTGCAGAGGTCAAATCATTTTCCTCTATCTGTCAGTCAAAGGTCCTGTGATAGGGAAGTCACTATCATACATGGTACTGTTGATGGTCCCTGAACAGTTGTGAGATTGGCACTGTTCATACTGCTTTTGTTTTTTTTAGTTTTTAGTTTCTTTGTATTCTCTTTCTTTTCCTTCTTTGGAATTCTCTGTGGCTGGTTGAAGAAGTATTAACCTTGCTTTGCCTTTTCTGGATCATGAGAATGGAGATTTCTGGATTCTTATGAGAGATGCTGTTAGGCAAAGGTCCTAAAGGACCTGATTTGAACCCAAGCACAGGATTGTTATCATGTCCTTTGCAAGCTATGGTTGATATAGGGATTACGGAGTATTTAGTTTGCTAAAATGTTGGAGTATTAAGGCATAGAACAATGTTTTGTATACCTTCAAAGAGTTGTTATTGGAGATTCCTCATAAATCAGATGTAAGATTCCCTTGAGCTGAACATCACCCTTCCATTAACAGAAAACTTGGGAGCGACTGAAGCCTGCAAAATTACTTCATGATGCAGTTCCATCTTCAGCATCAAGAGACGGCATCCCTATGCATTCAAAGGTATCACCAAATGTATCTTCATTGTATGCTCCCCTGCAATTGTACCTATGTTCTACTGTGTGTATTGGTGTTAGAAGCTTTCCTTCATGAATGCCTCTTTGCACAATCACTTTATCCTCTGCTGTGCCAAAGTTACCTCTATCACTGCCTACATGTCCATCACCAGTTGAAATTTGTAACACAGGTGGCAATACGTCGTTTCCAGCATCACCCAAGCGAAGCTTCATTTGGTTGGGTGTACTGTGGGTCCCACAATTTCAGCCCTGCAGCATGGGGGCGTCCTCTTGCCAAAGCTCCGGCAAACACAATTCCAGTGGTGGGTACTGCTCTTCATATTTCTAACTATGAGCTTGGTCTAATTTTTGTGGAGCCTCCTCCTCATTCTGATTTTAGTTCTGATACAAATGACTCAAACAGTCAGGTCCAAGTGTCCAAGCCAGTGAAGGGTTCAGAGGTAATTGGCCTTGACAGATTCCAACTACCATTTGTTATGCCACCACCTAGGTATCAAGCCAGTGATCAGCCTGCAACAGGTAGAGCTATGTATGGAATTCTTCTAGAGCTGCAGAACCAGTGCAATACACTTGAAGAAGTAGTAGACCTTGAAGAGAGACTAGTTGAAGGAGAGGTTGAATCTGGTGAAAGTGAACACATTGAGGATGCTGAGATGGTTGGGAAGGTGGAAGATGTGACTGCTGGACAGATCAAAGCTTCCCAGTCAGAGCAGCAATATGCAGAAGCCTTGTGGAGCCAAATGACCTGACTTCACAGACCTTTCACAAAACATTGTTATCACAAACATTGGAGAATAACACTTAGAATTCTTTTTTTTTCTTAATGTAGAGGCCCCTGTCATTAAGCCAACAGAAGTAGTTTCATGCCAGAAGACCATAAGATAGTCTGTTTACTGACAGTTTTTGCTGTTGGCTATTTGAGGATCCATCATTGTTGAAGTCTAATTGCTTGTATTTTCTTTTAGGTCCTTGGTAAGGATCAAATTATACACAGTTCCCAGACAAGTTTCTGGACAGTCTTACAGTGGGCTTCTTGCTGCCTTAAGAAGCACATAGCTGTAGGCAGGGAATTCATCATCAGAGTGTAATGACAATGTCATGAAAGGGTAATAAAAAGTTTCATTGACCTGTTTCAATTGCCTTGAAAAGATTATCAAAAGTTTCAAATGACCTCTTTCAATTGTCATGAAAGTGTAATGAACTGTTTCAAATGATACTGATTTTAAGGTCCTTGAAATGGCCTTGATGAGACAAAAGAAGCCATCATGCTTGATTAGGTAATAATCTCAGTAAGAGATGGAAATGATTTTTTGGTAACACAGAGAATTCATAACACGTTGGATATGCTGAGGTTTAGAGTTCAGCATATCCACGAGCAGAGTCCCGGATGATCTCACGGAATGCAACCCTGTCTCTCAGATCCATGTGACGGAAATTGTTGTGATCAACTTTGGATTTGTCCAGATTACTATTCACCACTCCTTTCCACTGCTTCCACAATGATGTTGGCCGATTGTTGTACTTGCCATCCATATACATGCGACCTTGTCGTAACCTTTTCTCCACCCACTCTCCCAAGAAGGATTGCTTCTTCACATTGCTCAAAACCTTGTAGGTCAATGCATCACACACATATTTGATTTTGCTTTCTTCAACTATCTGGGCATTGTCCTTGGACAGATGGGGGTATAGATCTATATCCTGCAGTGGCTGTGCTTTTCCATTCCTTCTTTTCTCCATAGTTGCTGCATGCTCTGTGTCTTTCTGCTCCTCTCTCTCCCCCACCTCAACTGTTTCCAACTGTTTTTCTGCCACTCCAGGGTTGCATTGGATCCACTTGTGCTATATACCAGGCTCATATGCTAAAGCTATATACTAGGGTACATGCACTAGTGTTATATACCAGGTTCATGTACTAATGATACATACTATGGTATATGAACTAATGCTATATACTATTGCATATTGTTGTATATTGATGTTATGGCTAAATGCTTGAGTTTGCAGTTTAGGATGCTCTCTTCACATGTATTTAGCCATGACTCTCTGCAATTGCAGGTTGCAACTTCATGTATCTACAAAGTACATGTTGAAATTTTGTTTTTCTTCCCTTGTAACCTTCTCTTGTTACCAATATTGTGCCAGATTTCAGGATAAACAGTACTCATTGCATGGTTTTGTAATCGGAGTTGTTCTGGGATTTGTTATCATATCCTAGGATGTATATAGGTTGTGCCATATCTGGAAGATGAGTGGGTGTAATTGTAGTGTTTTTCAATGGACTCTGTTCAACATATTCTTTTCATCTTGGTGTCTTGTTCAGGTACTTTTGAAGGTTTATTCCTAGTTGGAACAGATGGTCATCTGCTGGTTCCACTTTTGGTTTCACCAGTTCTACTTGTGATATAAATAACAGTAGGAACACTGCTTGCACACCGGAATAGGCATTGGTAGAACCTGTTACCTGAAGAATTTGTTGAGCCCAGTGTCTCACCCTATTGGGCTCAACATGGTACTTAGCATGAAAATTTCCTACTGAAGTACCATGGCATTTTGTATCCCTACATTTTATTATGAAGTACATTTGATATGAATCAAATTTGATTTCCAATTCTGATGTGTTCCAACCCTCAAAGCCACGGTAGTTGGTGTTACAAAGTATAGTCAATTAGAAAAACTGCTTAAAAAAGATGGTGAGGATGAGAAAGAACATTTCATAAAGACTAATGTGGCCTGTGCCATTGGCCCAAGTGTTACCACGGACTCAACTGATTTTTCCTTCCAAAACCTGGTTTTTTGGAATTTATTTGAATTTTCAGCAGCAGAAATCACCAAAAAATCAATATCTCCCCTATTCTGATCAAAATTTTACCAAATGAATTCCATTAGATCCTGTTAATCAAGATCTTTCCAACAACACCAAAGGCACATTCCAATTCCTCTGAAATTTTCAGCTATGATTAAATTTAACTTTCAGCAAAGAAATCATTCAATATTCAAAAACTTTTGCACAGCAAGTCCAAACATCATAGAACCAAGCCCATGCACCCCTCCTTGTCAAGAGCTTCAAAAAAGACACCAAGCACACAATCTGAGGCATCCCAGTTCAGTGGATCTCATAACTACAAAACAAACCACCTTGCTTCATGGATAGATGATGGAAATTGTGGGCAAAAATTATCCATCCACATCAATTATTTAGACATTAATCTTTGGAAAATCACCTTTTTTGGGGGGTATTGATTTCTCATTTGCCATGTGTACCATCAAATTTTCTCTAATGACCTACCATCTTATTCATAGCCCTTTGCATTGTTATGTTCTTCATTTGTGTTTTGTTGACAGTATGTATTTACTTCAAAGTAAAGCATTCACAAAAGTTTCCTAATGTACCTCATAACTGTGAAAATTCCTCTTAGAAAAGACTAGTGATATAAACCCTAAACTACCCACAAAATATTTCACATCATCTACAAGTACTACTAGTTGAGTGGTAACATTAAAACATTACATTTGCATATGAACTGAAACTTTTAAGGATCATCAGATGATGAGCAGGACTGTAAATGGGGCCAACAAGAAAACTGAATTTGCTTATCAACAAATACATAAATAAGATGTGTACTCATAACAGTGAGCTAGAATGAACACAAAGCCCGAAGTAGGAAGGAACCCTCCTTCTAAAGGCATTGGCAGCAGCTAGGATGTAAAATTTTGAGGCTCACTACTGGCACATAAATTCCACACCATGAACCCTGTCAAGTAGAAAAATATGGATGGTGCAAATAGTGCAAGCTGCACAGCCAAACACAAATCCCAAAAGTTTTTTCAAAAATAGTTTGCTACACCTTGGTAAATGTGCTCACATGTCAAAATCACTTGGCTCAGAATGACAGTCATACTCAACATCCTCAAACAATAATGGGTGATAATTGCCGTCAACTCCAAGTAATATTTGAAACTTTCAGTGGCTATCTCATGAAAAGTTATTGTTTTTTCACTTTTCCTTGACTGGTTGATGGTTGATCTCATCTCTTGATGCAAAAGGTCTGATTCTAGTAACAATCAACTTTCTAGTTTTTCCTTGCATTGATCCAGTTCTTTATGTCCATTCCATTTAAACATTTGTAGATAGGATTTTCTTACATTCCAAGAGTGGGTGTGATCGAAAATGATCCCAACAAGTGCAACACCAAGTGCTCCAGGAATGGCACCTGCTGTGCAAGTCAAGCCCTGCATCCAGTATCCAAAATCTAATATACATTGGATATCATCATCCTCGACTCAGTGCAAAACAAAGAGTTCCGATACATTGTGCTGCTACTCCTATCTTCACAAAGGCTAAAAACAAAGAGCTCATATCAGATGCAGGTAAAAAAGCTACATGAAACATACCAAGAGAATACCCGCATACTTGGGAGATATGTCCTGGTATGTGCAATAAAGCCCTGCATTCAGTGCACCCATTAACAATATCAATTTAGCATCAAGTTTTTTGATAGGAGAATAAGAGTAGGATACACTTGCAGAGAAAGTAACAAGCAGTTGGATATCAAAGGAAGCTGGGCAGAGAGTTATGACACCTGCAAGTGTAAAGCTAGAGAGGCCAATGCCAGTTGCAAGGACAGCTACTTCGATCTGGGGATTAACATTGAGTTTTGCAGATGCAATGGCCAGGCATGCTGCAGGGGCTAGGAATGCAATGGATTGACAAACTTTCCTTACCTGGCCCCACTCACACCCACATGCAAGCCTTCCAAAATGTTTGATTAAAGCTACGAAGAGAATCAATTCATGCATTACAATTGAGAAAGGTGTGTTCTTGAGGTTCATGTGTGTAGACATACCAGGGTGATGTCTGTACCATGAGAGATGAAGTGATCTGCAAGAGGCGCTGCAATGCTTGCCACTACAACTGACACCAAAGGTGGGAGTATTGATACCTGTTCTTGTCATTGAAACAACAAAACAAAATTGACTAGGAAATCCATTACAGAGCTGACAACATAATAGTGCCTACCTCCAGATTGCCAGCTGTAGAAATCATGTAGTATGTTTAGAAACAGTTTATTCCACTATAAAATATCAGTTTTTATTGCTAGATTTGATTTGGTGTTGCTTGCAGTCTACCATTATTCTATTGCTTGCATTCTATGCACTTGTCATGCACCCCCAGAACAGATCTACACAAGCTTGACAGAGGATGTAATCCTCAATAACCACTTCCATATCTGGAGTGCAGAAATATACTTACCAAGGCTGCATGAGTGAGACGAAGATGGAGCTCCTCACTATAAGCCCAAGCAACATACACACAACCCAACAAGAGACCAAAACTACAGTCATGAAGCTAAGTCAAAAAAGAAACCGTCACCTAAGACCTCTGCAAGTCAATAAAGAACAAGCATGAGCAATATGGGAAGAAGCAGCTGGAAATTTAATGTGTCTGAGTAAACAAGTGGCAGACACCAGAAATAGAACATCTAAATCCTGCATTGGATATTGAAGAACTAAAGATGAGAATTGGAGAAAAAGGTCAACAAAGCAAAGAAAGAGACAACAAAGCATCATTTTTGAATGTGGTAGAAAATGGGGATGGTATGAAAGGTCACCAGAAATATGTTGGAAGCCAAGAAAGTATAATGTCCCCAGTTTCCACAAAAATGAGCATAAATCATTGCCAAAACAGCTTTACTCTTGAAGAAGGCTCTCCAAGGGATTGCCTGCATATGTAGAAGACCAGATTGGACAAACAAAATGGCAACAAAATAGCAATAAGTCGAAACAAAGGTTAGCAGCTTTAAAATACTCAGTAATACTTCCATTTCTAGAAAAAAATCATCTAGAACAAATCCTGGAGAGTCCTTGGCAGCAGCTGAACAATCTACAAAGGACATGACCAACTAGCTACTAACAGTGCTCCTCAAACAATACAAAAGCTTTGAACTAGTGACAAGAGAGCCCTCCATAACCCAGTGACAAATTTGGCAGCAACTTACTTCATTGTGCTGCATAGCCAGTGTTGCAGAGGAGCTTGGAATGTTGTCAGACTCCCTTGAGAATTGTGTAGCCTTTGGCTGTCTTTGTTGCAGTGCACAGTCATGATTTGTTGACAATGAGTCATTGCCACTCCTGCCTATGCCACCAGGCAAACTGAAATTTCTCAATGGGTCATCATATCCATTCTCCCTCTTTCCATACTTCAATTGCATGGTATGAACCCAACATATCAATCACATTGCTTGCATGAGTTGACAATGGCTTTGAAATACTCAGGCTTTGCCTCATGGACAAGTCTTTTACAAACCCCAAAAACCTTATTCCATGACAACACAACTTGAGATTCAGGGAGCTTGAAAGCTACACCTACACACTGAAGGGCTTTTGGGTCAATCCTGTTGAGTCTGAAATTGGGGCTGCATTATGTATGCCATCAGTTCTCACAGCACTTTCAGATACTAAACACCTGCAATGCATGGTTTCACATTGGTTTAGAAACCACAGAATATCAGAACATAGTCTGTAGCTCTTGCAAATCCCAAACTATGCAAGGCGATTCTACAGCACATGTAGCAGAGAGGATGGAGATCAAGCAACCCAAAGGACCCAGATTGTTGCTGAAGGTGGGCGATATACCATAAAACACCAACAAAGCCAAAGATGTAGAACACTGCCTCCCAGCCTATGTGTTTGATGATCACTGGAGCTAGTAGGAGCCTGCATCAGGCAGGCACACAACACATGCTCATTCACAAGAGCGTAACACTAGTGTTATGCTACTTCCTTCCATTGTCGAAGACCACACACACTAGTAGCAAATCAATACCAGAAAATATACAAAAGAAAATAATCTGAACCTGCTTCTTCTGACATTATCATCAGTGGCACAGAGATTTTGTGTCATAGGCACAATGAGTTTCATGAGCATACCCAACAACACTTCCAACATAAAGGCCACCAAACACAGTTCCAACTGCTCTTGAGCGCTCAGTCACAGGCATGACCCTGCACCCAGGTTTCCCCCTTCCCTTAGCTCAGACCCTCTTACCCCTCCAACAAGAAGGTAAGGTCTTGAAGCTTGAATTGGCTGTATTGATATAGACAAGATAAAGAAGACAAGACACAGAAGACAAGTTGTGGAATTGCTTTTCACAAACTCCACATACTGGAAACAGCCTTCACCAATCGTCTTGAGAGTTTCCTGCATGACTGGATCCAGATTACAAAACAAACTCCAACCCTGGTGACTCCCCTAGTACTCCACAGACTGGATCAAAGTGAGAGTTGGGCCCCAGAAAACTCTAACCTAGCAATGAGATCTGTGGCAGCTGCTGGTGAAACGCCCTCTCCTAGTCCAACCTGCAACTCCATATTCATCCCATTTTGTTTTGCATCTAAAACTCAACTAAAATTTTCACAAAGGACAATGCTATCTATATTTTGTCAATGCATTCATAAGCTGATTAACATTGGTGTGCACAGAAATGTACCAGAAGACGGCAGAAAAGAAGGCCTGGTATGAAAGAGGCAACACGTGGCACAGCTGCAGTTGCCAAAGACCATATAAACACCCCTGCTCGCAAAACTGTCCTGGAAGTGCTTCACAGTCAATCACTTTTCACAGAATTGAATCTGAACTATGTCATCTTTTTCTGCAGACATAGGTCAGTAAAGAATGATTGCATATTTCTTGTACAGTGGGCAAGAGAACTTTTGTCTACCAGCACAAGCTCTCATGTGTGGTTTGTAGCAGCAATCCCTTGGGCCATGATCACTAGGCATTGAGTTCACCATGGGCCTCATTATGAAATACTGATCAACTTCAGAACTTCTTCATGATTTGTGAAATGCTTTCTGCTACATCACCAGGAAAAAAAAGCAAAGAAAAAAAGACTGCAGAAAAAACAACATTGGAAGCATTGTAAAGTTTTACATGGGATATTGATTCTTACTGGCCTGAAAAGCGTGCAGCTAGCCATCCTCCAGGAAGCTGGCTTACAGCATAACCCCAAAAGAATGATGATTGAACCAAGCCTGCAACTGAAGAATTCCAGCCCATTTGACGTGACATTGGTATGATCGCCACACTCATATTCACCTGCTCTTTGTCAATTACAAAGTCATGGTGGGTTGAAACACATTTCATGGAGCTGGATGAAACTCAAAAGACTGTAACTCTCATGAGCATTGAAATAAGTCCCCAAAGCTCAAAAGACTGTAACTCTCATGAGCATCCAGAAATCCCCAAAGCTCACAAGTGTAAACTAACTCTCAGAAGTATTGAGAAATCCCAAAAGCTCAAGAGGGACATAAAAAGCTTCCTCAATGTGTACTACCCATTTACCACAGATGGAAACCCTAATCAGCCAGGGAACCCTAAATCTTCAACCTAAGTCTTTGCTTGCAATATATGAGAAGGAAGCTCCAACAACAGAATTCCCAGAGCCAAAATCTCTAATTCAAAATGAAAATCCCCTGCATAAAACTGTTCTCCAATCTCTCTGGTTCTGAGATTGCAAAAAGATCTGGTGAGGCAAACAAAAAACACAACAGGAAAAAAAACAAACACAGCAAATGACACCATGGTGTCCATCAGTTTTGCAACAAAAGTTTACCTTATCCATGTTGCAGATGACCATGGCCAGAGAAGTGGTGAGAACCAGCTTGTATCTGGGTGGAAGACTACTCCAATAGCCTGTTGTTGATGAGACTTTCTCTTGAGCAAAGCTTGCAATTGGGCTACCATTTTCAGAAGTGGGATTGGGAAGTTCTTCATCTTCTCCTGCATCCTGTAAGACTACTCCTTGCACAACAGGCACATTGGGTGTTGTTGAATCTTCAAATGCTGCAAGTTTGCTCCACAATCTTCTCCGACAGCTACTACTTCTTCCATAAACATTGCAAGAATTGAAGCAATAAGGCAAACTACTGAATCCATGGCGTAATGTTACTAGTACACATGGATTTACTCCTCCTATTTGGTCAAGATTTCTTCTACCACCACAGACACCCACATCCTGCAATAAAACTTCTCGTCTCACAGCAGTTGTTCTTGTCGATGTTGGTGGTCTAAAGTAAATTTCTCTTGACAACCCATTAGCAGAAATCCTTGGAGATGTGGTTTTGGTGAGAAAAACAGCCATTGTAATGCATGATACTCATCTGTTTGAATTTAGTTTCAAACCCTAAATCCAGCAGTATGGTTTTTCTCTTCTAAATTCAACACCCCAAAAACCAGAATCAAAGTGGGGGAAAAAAAAGCTCCTCTGTATGTCTGTGTTGCTGCTTCTCATTTGAATGAACAAAACTGGGAAAAACAACTCCTGTCTGTCTGTCTGTCTCTCTCTCTCTCTCTCTCTCTCTCTCCTTTGCAGAAACACAGATGGAAAAAAACAAGTTGCCTTTCTCTCTCTCCTCCTCCATCCACACACACACACACACACACACACACACACACACAACAACAACAAAAGACAACAAATTTCTTCCCTTTTTTTCTTCTTTTTTGGCACTTGTGAGAGACAAACCTACTATATTATTGCCACATGTAATTCAAGAAAGCAACACGATTTTGATGATATTATGATTTTAATGATCTTCTTCTTTCCCCATGAAATAGTTTTTGAGGAGGAATGTTATTTGGGTGGAAAAAGTTTTGAGTTTTTCACTTGATCTAAGTGGAAAATTGCTAAACAAGAACACAACAACTTCAGTTGTGCAGAAAACAAATTTAGAATTCCAAAATCCATCGAGAAATCTCACTTTGTGATTATCTCATTTTAATTCATTTTCACAGACTGCAGATGTGTCTTTTTTCCTTCCTATTTCATGTATACAGTTTTTTCATGTTAATCAATAGAATTTTGTTTAAGCATTTTAAAAACTTATATTTTGTGACTTTGTTTTAAATCATCTTTAAGAAAATTATATATTAGTACTTTTGTTGAGAAAAATAATAAAAGAGCAATAATTCTAAATAAGTTTTCATATCAATCTTTTGGGAATGCTGAACATACCAAATAATAAGATGTTAGTGTATAGTTTTTTCATTTCCTTAAGTCATTATGTCTTTACATTTTAAAAACTGCAAATATTTGTCCAGCATGTCTAGCAACTCCTTGCACAATATTTTTTGGATAAAGAATAAGTCAAGTTTATGCTGGTTTAGGGTTGAAGGAAGTGAACATCAACTTTTGGTGTGTTATCTTGTTCAAGTTAGAAGATCCCTCTATTTGTGTCAAATTGTAACTGAAGGAGGCTACCTCATGAACCAATGATGGACCAAGCATGATGAAAATGGAGTTGAGATTTGAAAATATGGAGATTTTCAGCCTTTATGGTGATGGGTTTAAATATGCAAGTGTGTTTTGGCAATGATTTTTGTGTGTTGTTTATGTTGTGTGATGCTATGGATTTGAAGCTCAAGAGGGTGGAGTTTATCTTGTTCTATGGCTATGGTTGCCGTTTTTGGGTTTGGTGTGTGGTGGGTACCGTTACATTTCTTGGAGTGAATGTAGATGATTAAGATGAATGGAAATGAAGCAAGGATTTAAGCAATGCACATGATTATTTTCTCACCAAGTTTAAGAGAATACTTTTTGGTGTTACTTGTGCTTGTTTTAAGAATGTCATAGAATGTACATCTAGAATTGCAAAGGCACTCTGTCCAGTATGCTATCTATGTAATAATACCTATGAAATTAATAAAGATCTCGGTGCTACTTAGGAAGATGATGACAAAAGTAGAATGGCTAGGGTCTTGGCAAGGAATCAAGGGAAGGGTGTTTATATTACTTGTATTCCACACATATGACCTTGGGGGTTTGTGATTAAAGAATCTTCCTACTTTTGTTTTTGGGCAAAATAAGGGAATATGAATATTGTTTATAATGAATGTTAATGTTGTTAGTTGCTTTCTATTGTTAAGGGCACATGCAAACTTGTGGAAATATTGTGCAACCAATTTAGAAATAGAATGGTTTTTGTGGGATTATTGAAAATGCATGTGAGTTGTGTTTCATGGGATTATTGAAGTTTGAGCCTGTAAAAGGTGTGTGTTGAAATAATTCTAGTTATCATAATCATATAAAGGATATAAGAACACTGACATTTCTTATAATTTATATGGGGTTGCTACGCTTATTGGTGTGCATTTGAGCAAATGAAGTTAGGAAATTAGGGTTGGGGAATGAATCACCAAAATCAACAGACCTTTTTATCATAAAGAGTATGTGGGTTACTTGAAAAAAAACTAATGAAGTTGGTACAAGCATGGGATTGGTCTTCAAAACATTCACTATTTGATCTATCATAAATTGAATGTAAACAATTGTCATTGCAAGAGTGTATGTTGTAATAAAATGAGGAAACAACATTACACATGTTTATTATTTGATTTGGAATATTGACTAATAAAGCAAAATGTATTACATACATTTCAATGCTTAGTTATGGTGATGTTAAATCTATCAATGATGTGATTTGTTAGGAAAGGAATGTGGTAATGCAATTCAAGCTTCTATATTCCCCCAAAATTTGGTATTAGAATAGGTTATGTCAAACACCAAAGTTCCATGGTTGTATTGCTTCCAAGTAAGTAGAAAGGAGCTTTTATTCATAAGGTGATGAAACTTATATGTGAATATGACAAGTTCAAGTAGTGAAAAACATATTAGTGAAACGAGTCCCCAATTGTTGCATGAATAGAAAATCAATCAAAGATTTGATTACTTGGAAAGAATCGATCATAACACCAAGATTAGGAACAATCATCATTGGACTAGACATTGCAAAAGCAAGAATTAATGTCTTGGCAATCAACATCATACATAATGAGATTTTCACATGGGTCTAAATTTGGTTGAAGACTCATGATGGCAACCAAGGATAACAAACAACGACCCAATATTAAGGGAGACAATATTTTCCCTTCTCCTTTGTTTGAATTAATCATGCCCATGTATGAAACATATGATGCATGGGGGTAGTTGTAAGCCAAGGTGGTTCACTTTTTGTGTCACATTGGATTTTTTGCAAAATAAACTTTATTTAAATGCCACAAACATATGGTGAAATCATTAACATGGGAATTTTTTTTGTGATTAAAATTGCTAACTTGAATAAAAATATTTACATGATGATGAAATTCAATAAATTTTAACATATAGTTAATGGACTTTTGGATTGTAATCATGGATTGTGATTTCAAATTTGCAAGAAGATTCAATTTGCAATATCATTTCATTTGAAGATGTTTTATATGGATTCAATTTGTGATACATGTTGGAAAAAAAACATAAATTCTATAAAAAATTAGAAAAACTTGAACCAATAAATAATTATGAACTTTTGAATGACTAGATTTGGACTTTATTTTCAAAAGTCCTCATCTCAATCATCTTTTTTTAGATTTTTTAAAAAATATATGTGTTCAAAGAATTTTTAGTGGGGTTTTTGTTCATTTAACTTTGATACTTCATTAATCATTATATAATCATCATTTAACATTGATGTTTTAGGAATTTCCATTTTATTGCTAAAATATGGACTTTGTGGAATGTTGTATTCACAAAAATATATATATAAGAAAAATGGATATTATTGACTTGTTTAATGCAACTATTTTTGTCTAATGCAACTATTTTTTGTTCCATTGTAATTAAAAAATAGTTGCATAAGACAAATGTAGTTGCATAAAACAAGTCGTTAATATCCATTTTCCTTCTAGTTTAATCATCCTAACTTGCAACCACCTTTTGTTTAAGGTTAGTGATGTGTGAATGCCATGCACTATTGCTTGAAAAAATAGTCATGTTTGAATTTTTATTCTAGGAATGGATAATTTGTTTCTTATAGGTGATAGAATCATTAGGTAGCAAACTAAGGGTTTGAATCCAAGTTACTAAATTAGAGGTTGAGAAGAAATTCAAAAAATAATTTCCAATGAAATTGATATTGATGATGTTATCTTTTATTAAACTTTTAAATCTTAGAACTATGATAGCTAGTACTAATGTTGTTTTTAATTGAATTGGAAATTTTGTTAGATCATGGTACGAGGAAATGGTGTATTAATCAAAATGATTAATCCTAAAGGGATGGACGAATTGATCTAGGGTAGGGAGTACAAAGATGTGCATGATTGGGTGGAATGACTATAAATGGTAGTCAAAATGTGAAATTATGATGAATGTTTTTTTTCAAGATTGCTAAAGTCAACCTTAAAGGAAAAGCAAGGAATTAGTTCAATCCTATGAACTAGTATTAGTGGATTAGAATGCAATGAAGTTGGAAATGATCAACAAATTTGTGGTTGTTGACGAGGATGGGTGAAAACATGTTATTTAACGATTCACACCCTTTTAAAAACATGTGTTTAAAAGCAATGGGTTAGGCTATAAGTAATCAAGATGATGTGGTAAAATCAAGTTGGTTATTTAAAGAAAATATTTTTCGAATTTCACAATTAGAAATTGACGGATAAATTTTTTATGATTCAAAAAATTGTTGCACATGTAATAAAAGCTAGCCTTACCAACATGACTAAATTAATATAAATTGTTTTAAAAGTAATGGGAATACTTACTAAAATGATATGGTAGATTGTGATTGGTTACACGATGTGATAGATTAAGAACCCATGATTTTTTATGGTGACCAAAAATATTCATTTGCTATTATGTAAAGGTTGAATTATTATTGTACATGATTACATTATTTTGAAGGCATTCAAGTTCTTCAAACATGAAAAAATAGTGAAAGCAATGGTTCCAATATTTTATGTGTGCTTTTGAGTATTATACACTCATTAAATTCAACTTAAATTATTTCACATCTTTTTACAATATATTAGAAAGGGCATCATGTAAAAAAATTCTAAACTTGCAACATTAGTAAATTTTTTGATACTAAAAACATGAAAAATCAAGCACGAGTTACACTTATTCTAGCTCTTATTAATGTGGTTCCACCCCATTATACTATGATATACACTTATTATATATAAACAAATGTACATAAAATTTATTTAAAATAGTACCCAAAATCACTTTTAAAATAAATAACAAAATCATTAAATTCACTGCTTTAAAAGTGTTTTTGAGTATTTTATATTCATTAGATTTGTTTCAAACTTCTACATATGTTCCCATAATATATTTGAGATATTATTGTAATTTAGTACATCAATGTTTTAAACATTAACTTAACTTATTGATCACTTAAAAACATGAAAAATTAACGACTAAGTTAAAGCATAGTAAAGTAGGCCATGGCTAATCCTTTTTACCAAAGTAAAAAGAGGTCAAAAGTAATATTTGAATTTCTAGGTAGGAACAAAATCATAAGCCTAACCTAGGTACCACAACCATAGCTACTTACAAAGGGGAACTCATGATTTCTATGTTACCCATCCTTGTGTAGCAATCTCCAAGGGTGAACTATGTTGGGCAAGTTTGCAATTGTCGGTAGAGTGCATTAACAACAGGCAACGCAACAATTGCAAAATATACGATGGCACTCATATTCAAGCAAGTAGTTCTTCTTTGCCATTCTTTCAATTGTATTATGGTTGCAAAATTTAGGCGCAAAAATTGATTGACAGTGGTGATGGAAGTTGCTTTCTATCATTCTTCAAATTTCATTATAAGTTTTTTTGTTTGCAAATGTCTAGGTTGATTCAAGTAGTGGTTTGGGTGTTTTTGTAGAATTCTAAGTTTTATTTTATGCATCATTTGGGTCAAGTGGGAGGCGGAGGTTCCAAAAGCTATGTTGGAGAGTGAAGGTTTCATAGTCTTGTTCAACATTTTCAAAATGTTCCTTTGTTTTTTTGTCATTCTAGCATTTTAATGTGTGGTTTAGGAATAGTTAAAGGTTGTTGATTTCTTTGAAGCTTAAATTTGGTGGTATAGGGCTAAAGGAGCAGTGTGAGAAAAACTTGCATATTCAAAGTTCTTGAGACATGGGGTGTTATAGACTTAAGTTGGGTTCATTTTGTATTTTTAATTTTGATTGCCTACAAAGATCTTTAGGTGTTTATGGTTTGATCAATAATAAAATTGTCATTACTATTAATTTTATTAAGTCTTCTGAACTTTTAACTTTTGAAATGTCTAATTGACGCACCCCCAGACTCCTTGATAGACTCAACTATGAGTGTGAATGTGAAAACAACGAAAGGATAGTTGGGCACGCTCCCTAGCTCACAGCATTTTGGGGGTAGAGGGGCATGCTGGAGCTCTGAGATGGGGACTAGAAAGAGTGACAAGCAATTCAATTACTCACATGGATCTACACAAACCAAACAACAAGTTGGTTAGTGCATAGTTAGAGCACTTTTGGTGTACGGACGAGCCACGGGCAAACACAGATTCATAAGACTTATCACGGCCTGGACTTGGGGGAAGCCACCACCTTCCCCTTTATAGTATAATCTTTGTTTGGCTACAGGACTAGCACCCAAATGTCATTTTTGTTTTGGGATTCCCACAAATTCCCAAAATTGGGATTCTTGCGATTTTGAGGGCCCATAACTTTGCGTGAAAACCTTCGATTAAGGTGAAAATGAAAGCAAAATTGTAGCCTTCATCAAGAACTTTCCAACGATATGTCACACATCACTTGCACGCACAAAAATCAGGGCGTTTCTCGACTTTTAGTGGTCGAAAATCAAATTGGTAGGGTTTAGGGTTTAGTGGGTCAGGAGTCAAATTACCAATTTGGTGTTAGGACGAGCCACAAGCAACTTGGACTCACAAGACTCACCACGGCCCGGACTTGGGGAGAGCCACCACCTTCCCCTTTATAGTATACTATGTGCCTCTCCACAAGGCCCACATCCAAATGGTTTTTTGTCCCTGGACTCCCAAGTGGGACTCCCGCGACTTTGGGGCCACATAACTTTGTGTGCAAACCTCCGATTGAAATGAGGTTTATAACAAATTTATAGCTCTCGTTGAGAGCTTTCCAATGGTATGTCGCACACCACTTGCACATAAGGAAATCGGGGTGATTCCCGACTTTTAATGGTTAAGAGTCAAACTGCCAATTTGACTTCCAACCCTTCTTTTGGCCATAACTTGTGTTTCAAATGTCCAAATGGGTCATGCGAGCCCATTTTAGACATCTATGTTTCAATATCTTTTCAATGGTATAAAAAAATCCACAAGCCATTGGGTTTTGACTCTTGAAATCGCTTTTTGAACATTTGGGAATCCACCAAAACTCTAACTTCCAACATCGGAGTTCACTTGGGAGTGTGAAGGTTTTTTCCCTCACATTTTTTTGCAATATCGGGGGCATGAGGATGGAATTCCCAGGCTTAATTTTGACTCGCACCCTTGCAAACCCTTTGCCTTGGTCGCAAGCCCAAGGCTAAGGTTGTGACACTAATTCCCAAAGTCGGAGTTCATTTGGGAGTGTGGGGGTTCATTCCCTCACACTTTCTTGCATTCTCGGGAGCATGAAATGTGACTCCTCGGCTCTCTCTTGGCCCACGCCTTTGTAAGCCTTTGCCTTGGTTGCAAGCCCAAGGCTAAGGTTGTGACACTAGTGCTAGTTTTCTTGAAACGACTGATTTTGACATTTTGTGAAGATTTCATTTCCTTCAAGTTGCATTTGGTAGTCATGGCTTTTGATCTTGATAGTGTGAAAGCTAGGGTCAAACCCTTAAGAACTTTGAACCCCAATGTTGCATCAAGGATTGTAAGCAAGAGGGAAAGAGAGAAATTAGAGAGGGTGTCCCATATAATAGTACGATTATTTTGGAATGTGGATGATTTCCATAAGAACTTGAAGTTGAGTAATGTGGGCATAGATCCATGAAATAAACTAATTTTTGACATTGTTTTAACTATAAATGTATAAAAAGTTTTTGGGAAAAGAGCACAAAATGGTTGGAAACCAAAATTGAAAGACCATTTAATTCTTACAAATTGTGCTACATTGTTAAAGTTTTATGAAATTATTTATGCCCACCCCCTTAATAAATGGCTAATATTTAGGAATTTTCTTGAAAGCTTGGTTGGTGCATTATAATGGGCACAAAGTGAATTGGAGCAAATATGTTTATGATTGCACACAAACGCAAATGAGGAAAGCAACACAACATGCTTCCACTGTTATCAACAACAGTTGCTCACAACTTGATTCAACAAAATATGATTACATTCTTGGTGATGAGTCAATGTTGGTGGTTAGTATTTTGAAATCTTTTGCCACTATTTGGATCCTTAATCAAGTTGCGATTGTGAAGAGGTTGATGGCAGAAGGTAGAGTAAAGGAAGGGAAACTAACCCCAAATTATGCAAATTGAAAGAAAAAACATTAGACCTACAATGTAAGGTCCGAGCACTAGAATCCAATTTGCTAAATAGGCAGAACTCTTTACAAAAGGCACAAGACAAATTGGATCCTTTGCAACAAAATCTACATTCCTTTCAAAAGAAACTACAAAATAAGGAAACTAAAGCAGGATCAACACAAGATTCAAGTTTGTGCGAGACCATCATTGATGGCGCATAATAATCACTTATTGAATCAACTATTACATTGCAAAAACTTGAAAAAAAAACATTGTGTTAGCAATTTGCAACAATTTTGTATGCCACTAATGTGGTGGAGGGAGAAGAAGAGTTGATAGAAGCTAAAAAGGACACTACTATAAAACATGGTAATTTTTTATTAACAAATCTAGTAAAAAAATACCCAATTTGGATAGGCGTAAAAAAGACCACTTCGTCATTTTGGACAAGTCGATTTCAACATGTTCATTGTGAGTGGGCTGGTTTTTTTTATTGGTAGAGTATGGACCATTTGATTAGTAATTTTGACTGATCAATTTTTTGCTCAGATAAAAACCCTACCTACCTTAGCCCATTAAGCATGTACATAGGTTATAATGTTAGGAATTGAACCCTTGACCTCCCCAATGATAAACTAAGTCCTTAACCAATGGACCACACAATCAAAAGGTATTCAACTTTTGTCGATTTTTTATTTCACATGTTTATTTTGACATTTTACTACAAGATTATGAGGTATGAAAGTAGGTAGGTTGTAGGAGATAGGTGGGCGGGTGGGTGGGTAGGTAGGTTATGAGTGGGTGAATAAGTAGGTAGGTAGTACAATTAGGTAGGTTATAGGTGGGTGGATAGGTAGGTAAGTAGGTAGGTAGGTAATACATCTACATAGGTAGGTAGTGTGTAGGTAGGTGGGTGGGTGGGTTGGTAGGTAGTACATTTAGGTAGGTGGGTGGGTAGGTAGGTTGGTAGGTTGTAAAATTATAAGTGGGAGGTAGGAAGAAGGCATGTAATAGGCATAAGATGTTCCTTTTGACTAGAAAACATTAATCACTTTGATTATTGATGTCAATTTTTTATGTTCAATTTGATCGGATGTCCCATTTGACTAAAACCCATTGGACATTTTGACTAAGGTTGTTTAATTTAACTAGATGTATTGGTCAAATAAGTCATTCTAATCAAATTGATTGGTAAAAAAACATGGTTCAGGCCTCTGATCAAAATGGACATGTCCATTAGTAAAAAAGGACTAATTAATCAACTTGAACCATTTGAAAAACCATGTTTTGTAATAGTGGGAATTCCAGAAATCAAGTGCAGAACTTCAACAATTGGAACATAAAATGATCAGCAACAAAGTGTGGGTTAGTGGTTTATTGCAACAAATTCAACTCATGGCTAATGGGAGTGGCATAACCAATTTACCTCTTCCCATTGATAATCCCCACAAACTTTTTACATGAAAACCTTTTACAATTTTTCTTACAGATTATCCAATTTGTACATTGTCTTATGTTTGCAACAATGTTGTTATTGCATCTTATGGATGCATTTACCACCTTTTTTGCTTGGGCACACATTTAGAGTGCAAGATGAATGTGTTCGTTCCTCCCAACTGCAAAAAAACATTGTCCATGGATTAGTTGTTAAGCATGGGATTAAACCAATTGAACATGGTTATTGAAGAGGCCCAAATTGGAGAAGTCCAATCCAAAATCTACAAGGACTTCCAAGCAATATTCAAGAGGTTCCATAAGTTGTATGTTCTCTACACCTTTTTTTTCCACTTTCAATTTTGCATAAGTTAATACGCAATTGATGTGGTCTAAGATTTTTCATTCCAAAATTGAAAAGTCAAGTACCTATGCTTTAATGTTAAATTGCTTGCCTTACAAGATGTAAGATAGTTGATCTTTGGAGAATCAGTGAGTAGGTAGCGAAAGGATGTGGTGTACACTATACTTGTTCCAAAACAAAGTTGGTCTTCCAACAATAGATGTAAGTTCAAGCTTCCCGATTGTGTCATTGACTAGATCAAGTATCACCATGTTAGTTTTCAAAGTGGGTTTAGGTGGGTTCAAGGACATTAACTTGCAACTTGTATGTCAAGTAATGGTTAATGTTCCAAGTAGAACATGTTTAAAAGTCTAGGACAAGTAGTTGTTACTATGCTCCAAGTAGAACATTAGGTTTGCAAAATGGTAAGCATTACATCTCGTGATGTTTAGTCTTTCCTTGGAAAATATAACATGTATACAATTAGAACAAGTAACATGTCTACAAGATTCTAATGTCTTCCAAGTAAACAAGTAGGTTGGCTAGTAGGTCAAGAGTATGGTGTTTACTATCTTGTGGGGCTTTTTGGAATTCCAAGTAAAAGAACATGTACACAAGTAGGAAAAGTAACTAGGATTCAAGTTTATACTATCTCCAAGTAGATAAGTATACTTGCAAGTAGGGTCAATCTATGTCTTGTGGTCTTTAATGTGTTTCAAGTAGAAGAGCATGTGTAAATGTAGGATAAGTATTATGACTCCAAATTTCTAATATCTTCCAAGTAGTAGGTTCACAAGTAGGGTAAATAATGTGTCTTCTGGTCTTTAGAATATTGAAATATGTTTAGAATATATACATAGTACAAAAAATATTTTGTAATAAAATAAAAAATAAAAAATAAAAAATTTGTAAGTTACATTTTATCATTTTTTTTAAAAAGGTCATTTTATATATAAATTTAATATGTTTTAAATTTATGAATCCTAAACCCATAGATAAATTTGGTAAAACTTTGTTAAATTCGGTTTAAATAGCATGGATTTTTTTGAATTATGTTATTTTTGTTATTAAAATAGGATATTGAGATTAAACTTGGCTAGACTAAAGCTAAAGTTCATTAATTTTGTTTAATTTTGGTTGAAGTAATATAAATGAGGCTAAAGTAGGTTATTATGGCTAAAATAGGATAAATTTTCTTATATTTTGATAAACTTGGCTAAAACTTGTTTAAACTTGGTTCAATGAAGATAATTTTTTCTAATCTAAATGATTTTGGTTAAATTTGGTTAACCCTATCAAAAGTTTATTTAAATTTGATTAATTTTTTTGAAATTGAATAAATTTGCCTAAACCTACAAAAAATTAAGTTAAATTTGGTTATGTATTTGGATAAATTTTAATAAATTAAGCTAAACTTGGATAAATTAAAACATTTAGGTTAAACTTCAATATTGGAGTTAAATTTGGTCAAAATTGGTGAAATCAAGTTACATGAAAACACTTTAAAAAAACATGGTTAATTAAACTTGGTTAAATTTGAATTTTTTTGGCAAATAAGGTTTTTTAATGTATTTTGCTAAAACTAAAGCCAACTAAGCTAAATTAAGTTAATTAATTTAAATTTGGCTAAACTTGGAGAAATTTAAGTGTTGCTAAGGTTGGTTACATTTGGTTAAACTAAACTAAATTAGCTTACATATGTTAAAATATGTTACATTAAATTGAAATACAAGATTATTTATAATAAATTAGGTTATTTAAGATAAATTATACAGGCTACTTAAGGTGAACTAGCCTTAAGTGGGTTAAATTAGGATTGGATTAAGTTAAAATAAATAAAATTTAATTTAAACTAGGCTTAAATATATTAAACTATGAATTATTTAAATTAGATTAAATTAAGGTAAACTAAGCTAAGCAAAACTTTTAATACAAATTTGACCATGTTGATATCTATTTTAGTTTTTTTTTAAACTTGCTAAAACAAGGTCAAATAATTATTTTAATATGGTTACATTAGTCATGTAGTCATATTTGTAGTCACAGATTCATAATTATGATTATGGTCATCAAAATGACTACATTTCAAGTCCATTTACAACTACATGACTATTTTGGGGAATAGTCACAACATGTCCTAGTCATAGAAACCACATTTTGGCGTAATGGTTGCTAACCTTGCACTTCTAATTAATAACATCTTGGGCAATAAGCATAACAAAACATTGAGAGGATTTGTCTTTGCTAACTTTAACATAATTCATTCCACTATACTACCAAAGTAACTTAAGAATGACAATAATAAATGTCAATTAACTCATAACTATATAAAACTCAATATCCACCTATATGTATTAAACTAAACAAAACAACATCTTGGGCTATAAGCATACTAACAATTTGAGAAAACTTATCTTTGCTACCATTAACTTGTGTTCCACCTACACCAAATAGAAGGGTGAAAGCATGGTAAAATATACCGATTGGTGATCCTTACCAACAAGTAAAAGTAGATTTGGAATCTTTTGCATTTTAGGCATTTTATTCATGCCATAAATTTTGGGGTGTACTTATCATATTAAATATTCTTAACATGATCATTCTTAACATATATTATTACTTTCACTAGTTTATTTATTTATTTAAAGTTTATTACTCTAGTTGACATTGCACATTTTCCAAATCAAATAATTCAAATGATGTGTTATTAATGTTTGAGCCATTATGCACCTTGATACACATTTTTTGGAATTTGAATTTTTGGATTATGACAATGTGAAGCCCCTCAAAAATAAGTTTTCCATAAACTTAGATTTGGCATCCAAAACATGTTTTTTTATATGATATTAAAGTGCATAATATGTGCTTGATTGGTTAAATCATGCCCCAAACCCTTTCAAAATGCAACATATGAGTGAAATTTCCAAATTAAATGTTTTTGACCTACTTTTAATCTACCTTTTCACAACAGGATAAATTAGCAAATTTTGGAAAATAGATTGAAAGTAGGTTTTTAAAAAGGTTGATACAACTTTTGAAACTTTCAAAAATTTCAACATATCACATTTGATACTTTCATGTAGTTCAAAAGGACAATATGCGAAGGCATCACCTACTTTCTAATCTATTTGTCACAAATTTGTGTTTTTTAACCCGAGAGGATTACTTCTTTGGTATATTTTAACATGTTTTGATGTAGAAGGCTAAGTTAGGAATGGCAATAAAAGGATAAAAGTCTTGATGTATAATCTAAAACTTTAGCTGTAACTCAAAAATCATTTATAGTTCTTAAACCCTAAGACTCCATTTTTGCAATTCAATCACATTACTATAATCAAGCATCCACAATTGTATGGCCCAATCTACAACTCATGATTTGTTTAGATACAAGATCCAATCATATGAAAATAAAGGCATTAAACATAATTCAAAATTGCCTATATAGACATTTTTCCATGATAAAATATAATGCAAATTATACAACTTCCAAATTATCTTGATAGTTTTCCAATGGAACATTCATGGAGGTCAATAGGGCCATCTACATACTTCATCAACATCAATTGTAAAGAAAAATGAAAGGAACATTTTACTTATCTGACTTTTGTAATGTGGTGCAACCATAAAAATTACTTGCATAGTTCACTGCTCAAGTGAATTCATTGCTTCTATGCAATGTTTTTTAATGTATAAAATATAAAACCTAAATATTACTAGGTCCAACATAATCAACTTTAACAAATAACTTCCATAAAATGATTGTAATGGTACTATTTAATAGCAATAACAAACATCCAAAATGTTGTTAACATGGCAAGGAAACAATGAATATAAGGCAATTTCTTCATATTGAATGTTAATATCAACAATGCAAAATAGCCAAAATTATTGAAAGTGTGTTAAATTATCATTTTTCATAAGACTACCTTTCTTCTACAACAACAACCAAAGCATCCTTAACTTCAACACTCATTGAAAACCTTGGTTCACCTTTTCATGTGGCAAAAAGGAACATTGGGAACTTGGATGCCACCACAAGGTGGGAATACGCAAATGTTGGCCCAACATTTGTGAATAATCTATATGAAATACTTGCACTAGCTCGTTGGCCCTGCATTTTATAATACCAAGTACCTCGAAGGATCATATCCCCCTTGTACCAAATATTGCCCCATTCATCATCAAATGTTTCTTTGCACCTATGAAGTGGCTTGTTGCAAATAACAACATAAAAGGATCACCATTTTCCAATTCATCAAAAATGATTGCAAAATTATCACCCATTTCAACCTTTGCAACTTCAGATTCCAAGTCAGCATCATTTCCAACCTCTAAATCTAAATTGAAGCCTTTGTTTCATTCATCATAGAACACACACACATATTTACAATGTTAAAACAACAATGTGACCTACAAAATCACATTAACCATGATTAAATTGAATTTAAAATTGGGGCATGCCCTACTATTGACCAACATGCAAGACATGTAAACAAATTTAGTATTAAATGTAAGTTCAAGCTATTTACCTATGAAACATTTATAAGAGGTTATAGTCTTAACAGATTCCAAGGTTTCACATGAGTTTGGGTCTTGCAAAATTTCAAATTGTCATCCATAAATTCAAAACAAAAACATGCAAGGTCCCTCACATTGAATAGAGTGTAATCTTGATGTGAAACAAAAGCCACTGAATGCATAAAACAACAACCTTCTATCTTTTTGTAGTCCTAAAATGTTCTTTTATCAACATCTTCAATTTTCACTAAGTGAAAGTAGCGTATGACATCCCTCCTTACATTTGGGTATGCAACATGTTATTTTGTTTTCATTCACAAAAAGCCACAGTGTCTACAACATTTTGGAGTCTTTCACCGTCCATTCTTTTTTTTAATTTTTTATCTCTTGTTTCAACACAACACCAGCTCCATCATGGACTCCTTTTCCATGACCATTTCCAAAGTATGACCAAACCATATGACAACCATGTGGTAAGTGTATAGGGTTTCTGGTTTTTGATTGGTGCTTATAACTAGATCAAACAAAAGAAATGAAGGCACTACAATAACCAAATTTGTGCTTAATATAAAAAACCAACATAATGAAGGTTTAGGTTTGAAGTCAAACACATACCTTGAAACATGGTACCCAATGCGCCTTGACTTGAATTGGGTGGCACAACCATCTGATTAAACCAAATGTTCATTGTAGTAGAGGCTATAATTGGTCAATTTGGACCAATATGGTAAGCTAAAAATGTAGTTCAAAACCGTGTTGAACAAATAATGTATCATGTTCAATGTCATCAAAAAGATAGTAGTGGTACCCAACAATTAGCTTTTTTGCATTTGAATTGGGATCCTCTAAGTAGGCAAGATTCCATTGATAAGAAATATGGACCAATATGGTAAGCTGAAAATTATGCCAATGCATTTCTTGTACCTCATTAAAATCCATGAAGTGTAGTTTTTTGCAAAATCAATGATTGGCATGATAATCTCATGTGGGAAAGTGCTAAGGCAAATTTTGTACTGCTCTTCTTAGAACCATGCCACAAAGTTGTGTATAATAATTTTTTGCAACCTTGGTCTCTATTGTATGAAAAGAATACTTGTGCAATAATTTCCTTATATTATAGCCTCCTTGTTATCTAAACATGCCTGTGTTTTCCCATGCACAACTTTCTTGGAACACTTCCATTTCATCAATTTGTCATTTGCATTGTTGTCTTCAATAGGGCAAGTGACTAACATGTCAATTCCACAATCAAAACACTTTCCTTGTCAGCATTTGAAATCATGGAAGGTGGAGTCTCCAATTGAAAGTCCACATGTTAGTTAGACCTTGAAATGTCATGTAGCTAACTTTGCACTCACTTGAGGTACTAATAGAGTTGCAACAAACATCATAGTTGCAATTGCAATTTGTCCCATGTACCCCTTTTGACCCACGTCGCATGTTGTTGAAGCCTTCTTGAAGCTCAACCATTTCGACATGGTATTTACTCGCACAAGTATTCCTCTCCACAAGTCTACAAACATAATAGGGTTTTAACTTTTCAAAAGCTTTTAGCCCTACTTTGTTGACATGTGCTTTCACAAAATGGCTGTAAAAGTCTAGTTGCAAAACCCAATTGAGAAACTAGTAATAAGTAACTTAAATAATGGACTACCTACAAACAAGGTATATGACAAACAAATAACCAAACTTGGCACCAAGTATGAGTAATGCAACAAATCCAAGTATTGAGCAAACTAATCAATGTGAATAGTAAAACTTGCTTAACAAGTACAAAACAATAACTCATCAAGTATTTAAAGTTATAAAACAAATAATCAATGCCATTTTACAAGTATTCATGTTGCTTGAAAGTGATGAAAGGTGAGTAATAAGTAACACTAGGTTGGGACCACTTGTACTTAAAGCACATTGAAAAGTATGGAGCAGGAACTTTGTGTTCAATAGTAAACTTGCATGACAAGTACAAACCACACCAATCAAGTATTAAAACATGTAAACCAAGTATCCAAGGCCACAATTCAAGTAAATTAAACTTGCATGAAAATGATTTCAAAAGCAATTAAAAGTAACATAGTACTGGAACCAAATTTCATGGCACACAAACAAGTAGTGAGTTGGAGTTGTGAATAATGAAACACAACAATCAAGTATAAATATTTAATACTTGTTAAACATGTAACCAAAGGCGGAACACAAGTAATCATGCTTGCATGAAAGTGACTAAAGGTGAATAACAAATAATTAACTAGTATTGGAACCAAGTATTCAAGCACATTGACAAGTAATGTGTAGGAGTTGTGGGTAATGAACCTATGTGACAAGTACCAAACACAACCATCAAAATATTAATACTTGTAAAACCAATATTCATAGCCACATCACAAGTATAAATGCACATTGGTCAGTAGTGACCACTAAGTACTAAGTAATTAACTTATTGGAAACATGATTGTGACTCCAAGTAGACAATAACCATTAATCAAGGACTGGTCATCACAAGTACTGAATGCAAAGTGCCAAGTAGTAAACAAAATTGTGAGGATTTACGCTATAGTGAAAAGTAAAAAAACATGATCATTAAGTACTCAACTTACTAAATAAGTTAAAGGCCTTTGTAGAAAAAAAATCCACATAATCATCAAGTCCACAAACTTGTTAAACAAGTTGAAGGCCTAATACACAAGCATAAAACACAAAATTAATGTTAGTTATATTTAAGCTCACAAATTTAAACAATGTAAGGTTTTGCAAGCAATTGTTTAGCCTATATAATCTACAAGATATTCATGAACAACAATACAATTTAATGAGTTGACCTAGCCGTATCCACAAGTAGAGTATAAATACCAAGTTTTCAAGTTGTATATTGTCAAATTGCAAGCTTCTACAAAAGCATTCAACCCATACAACAATTTAAAAAATGATAATTCCATGTATAATTAAATAGCCTACACAACTTGTTCAATGACACATATATGCATGGCAATTGGGTAGATTGCAAAATCAGTAGATTATCATGATGCAAAAATTAAAGCATAATCACTAGTATATGTCCAGCCCACCATTTTTGCATTTGTACAAGGACAATGAGGTGGACTACAAAGTAATTTGACAATGGGCATTAAACAACAATTTAATAATTTACTTGCGTTTCTTGTAGATAATGAGTGGGATGATTTTTCCAAGTATGTACACCTATACATTGTTACTTCATATCTTTTTGATTTGTTGAGATGGTCGTGGCTATGTCCCAAAACTTCAAGATCAACTCATGATCACCTTTAGCCACAACATTTGAACACCACTTCCATGGCAACCTTCCCCAAATATTCTCTTCAATAAGATTGACATGGACCTTTCGTGTTATAGCCTTGGACAGTAGGTATCTACTACCTCCAAATATCTTACATATGTATCGTTGAGAGGGGCCAACTTCATTTGAGACAACTGCAGTCAAAAATGCATTTGTGTAGGGCAAGTTTTCCTTTGACTTTTGTGTTACAAATTGTACATACATAGTTTTTAGGTTCTCCAAAAAGGCCAACTTGCATTCAATGTTAACAATGCCCTTAGTAAAATCTAGAAGAAGGCCTTGAACATCATCATTGTCCAAAAACTTTATAAGGACATGCTGCCTATCTTCATTTGCAAATTTGTACATAGTTTTGAACAAGATGTCATGAAAGTTGTCAACAACAAAATTGTATTTTCTTTGTAACGTCACTATAGAATTGAAGGTTGGTACTTCATCACAAACAAAGTCCACCATGTCGAGGGATTCTAGCATTGAATGACATTGATTTTCACATTTAGCCTTTTTTCTTTCACATTCAACCTTTTTTTTATGGCGCTCTACCTTTTTTCTTTTGCAGTCCTTGTCAAGCCTACAAATCACATAATTAATGCCATCAGCAAGAAACATGAAAATCAATTAGAACTTAGGTTGATAAAAATCATAAAAAATACAATTTTGACATATATAACTTCTGATTAACATCCATCTAACAACATTACAACTTCAACAGAAACAATACAGTATAAGGATATTGCTACATTAGAAACCCTAGAAACAAACATTGCATAGCTAATTGAAACCCTAAACATAAGAATTGCACTAATGAATCCAAGTCCTTATCATAAAAGTGTACAAATTTCAATTATCAAAAACATTCCATTTACATAGGTTTATTAGGTGGTTATAGCCACTAAAACATCATGGGTGGTCAAAGCCAACACCAAGCATCATAGGAACTTATCATGGTAGGTTTCCATGTACTAAAATCTGTACAGAGCCACTAGCAACCATCGTAGGAACTAGATGAAAGATGTTTGTGTGGCTCTAACCACCTATGCCTAATGAAATTTACATATTTATCTACATATTAAATGTAAAAAAATTATCAATTATGCAGATGAAAAGATCTGCAGCTTGTAGTAAAATGTTGATATACGAAAATTGACGCGCTCCCAAGTCACGGGGTGAAACACACTCGAGGGTTTCACAAAGCCAAGTTGCGGAAAGTTGAACTTGGTAGCACGCTCCCGGCTTCCAACTCTAGAAAGGGGTAGAGGGTCGAGT
>Ga0116227_10001662_pt1 | contig 50226 bp, 33 predicted proteins | sample S1TSphgellanicum_FD_89693 | JGI IMG/M metagenome (GOLD analysis project Ga0116227, IMG submission 89693) | Host-associated microbial communities from peat moss isolated from Minnesota, USA - S1T2_Fb - Sphagnum magellanicum MG | ecosystem: Host-associated > Plants > Peat moss > Unclassified...
ATTTTAACTTGTTTAAATGTTTAAAGAAAAAATCTTAGCACCAAATTAGAATAGTTGGGGTTTAAATGAACTACAATCAGCAATAGGGCAACAAAAGGTTTTGATCTTATTTTTCACCTATTTATTCACAAAATGCAAGTGGATACAAAATTTGGTCTAAATGAAATTATTATTTTTGGACTTTTGTAGACTTATTTTTTATAATATGTTAATATTAATTAATTAATTGATGTATTTTAAAACATGCTTGAACACCTTAAGTTCTTGTTGTTAATATCTTAATATGGATAAACAATGACATTATAAAGTTATAGAATGTGTACAAAAATCATGATTATTTATTGCATGCATTTGAATTTAAAATAATTTTGAAACAAAAATGTTATAATCACAATGAAGTACACATCTAAGAATGCCTCTAATTATATCTATAAATGTAGAATTCACAACCTTGAAGCAAGTGAATTGTTTATATGAATCAATGTAGCTCATGTTGTTGACTTTGTTTCTAATGTAGTTCTTCTCATTTGGAATTTCAAAGTTTGACAAAATTCATCTTTGAAACCATACAAATAAACAATAAACTAATTATTATAAAAAGCTGTGTTTTAGGTGACATAATTTGTCACACTTTAATATACTCCGTTCTTCCACATATAACAAGTGGTGATAGGAGGTTGGCATAAACTTTGGTTTAAGGGATTTTGGGTGTTTTTACCTTAATCAAACAATGCAAAATAACATCTAAATAATTTGTTAATCCAACATTTTGTGGAGATATTTTTGAATGGTCCAAAACCATTCCTCAAATTCAAATTAACATTTGAATTGAACAATACATTAAAAAAAACTAACAACAAAAACACCAAATATAAACATGGAGATGTGCTAAAATTTTAATGGCTTATTGAATTCCTTTGAAACAATGTAGCAAATTGATGAAGGACAAAAACAAATTCGTTCACTCAATGGAACAAAGTGATAAAGGCCAAAAAGAAGTTCATGAACCACAACCCAAAGTTCAAAAAGATCATTGTGATGAAAGTTGATAAGTAGGTTTAATAGTTTGAAGGGGTATATAAGAAGGGAGAAGGCATGTAGTAGGAAGGGGGGCGAGTATAAAAAGAAAATGTAAAAAATAGAAATAGGAAGCAAGTAATTAGTAGGAGAGGTGCAATTGTCACATGTTAGGTAAGTTATGTCATCAAAATGGAACCCATTGTCAACTCAAGAAGGGTTCATTCACAATTGAGTCATAACAAAGTGTCATTCATTGATGTGCTTGTGTGTGTTGATTTATTTGGGCCCCATGTGAAGGATCAAAATGAATCAACACTCATTTGATCACTAATATAAAGGGATAGATGGTAGATGGATAGGAAAAAAAATTCCATTGCACCATAAATTTACCAAGCTTCATAGGTTCATTAAAAAATCAAATGAATTCCATGCATGGTTAATATGAACAATATTTTTATATATTCAATATCTTAAATATTCAAACACATGAAACATTATTTTGAATGACATATGTGAATGTTAATATTTAAAACATAAAAATTGCATATTTTTATGCAAAATTACATCATGATAATTGCATGAATTTAGTTAAAATGTAAATTGTATGTATTTCACATCAAGACACCATAAGTAGAAAAGACACATCATTAAATTTTTATATATAAAAACTCGTGCCATTTCTACATTTCGAAATCCATGGATTTTGCATAAACACATTGTTTTATGATTTTCACACATATTCTATTGAATCTTTGTGATATTGGAAGTTTGTGATGTGGGTTCATGTTTCACAGATAACAATAATATTAATTATTACACTTACCTTTTATTTAACTTTTCATTTATTTTGTATTAAAATATAATGTGTTGGTAATGGTTTGTATTTAATATCTACCTATCACCATCTTTTTACTTGTAATTATAGATTAGTTACCCATCACTTGGTACGCACATTGAACATTTACATCCATCTACACACCCACATACTTATATGATAACTATTTGTTTGTCTACTTAGTTATTACCCACCGACATGATCCCACCTACTTATTATTATCTTATGCTTCTACCCACCCACCTACTTACATAGCCCCACCTATGTAAACATGCAAGCATTGCATGTAATACTACCTTAAATATTTGGGGTTATAAAAACATGTAAATATTACATGTTATGCCATGTGCATTGTCATGACCCTAGTTTTGGGGTTGTGACCAAAGTTAAGGCATGAAAATAGGAATGGACTAGAAAAATGTTTTGAGATTCACAATCGTGAACTTGTGAAAGAGTGGAAGGGAGAAAGTCCAAAACAATTCTAGGTGAAAAACATTTTGAAATTATAATTTTATGGGAATTTCAAACTTTTGGGACAAAAGTGTAAGTAGTAAATCTTGTCCAGTATATCATTAAAAAGGTTTTGAAACACACATGTCAAAAGCGAGCTCGCATTTTTATTTGGAGTCCTAAACTAGGAGTTATGGTTTAAAAAAGGGCCAAAGGTCAAATTAACAACTTGATTCTATCCATTAAAACCCAAGAAACAAAAGTCAAATGACTTTGGAATTGAACATGTAATACAACATTGAAAATATCTTTTCAAGGGCTACACATTTTTCTTTAAAAACTCCTCAATCAAAGTTTGCATGTAAAAGTTATGAACTTGCAAATATACATTATTCTTAAGTTGGGGCAAAATCAACAATTTCTAAAAGTTGTTTTTGATTTTGATGTAACCTCCACTACTAGTCATAGATTTTTTTTTTTTAAAGGAGGTAGTGGTTCTTCTCTAGGTTTAAGCCATGGTGTGCCTTGCGATTTTGGTTCATTCATAGTTTATTCATTTTCCATTTTATATCTAATTTGCAATAATCACCTTTTTTTTTGTTTGTCCACATTGATTTCACTTTGAACTCTTGCTTGTGAATACGTTCTAATCCCATCTTGGAGTTTCCACCTTAGTTTTTTCTTAGGAACGAAAAAATGTGCTATGGATTTACATTCTACAACAAACTTGGGAAATGGCATGTTCTTTTACCCCTTGATACCATTTGACAAACCTAAAGGTGCATCATGCATTATAGGTTAATGAAAAATGTGAATATTGAATATGTAATTTCATTGCTTAATTAATTTTTTACAATGGGCAAAGTGATAAGTATTGCCTACATATAACAATGTAAGTATTACTTTAATCACATCTTTAATGTTATTTATATAATACAACATTTGCATTGTGCAAATGTTCAAATATTTAATATGTGAGGTCTAAAGTTCAAGGTATGTGCATAGTTATTAAGGTTTGGGATTTAAGATATAAATTATAATATATGTGCGTGCAAATATAATATATAACATATACAATATAAAATTTAAATATACATATTATATAAGATATAACTTGATATTTGCATGCATGATGCAAAATTTTACTAATAAAGAAAAAAAATGTTTATAACATTACATTCATATTGAAATACATGTAGTAATCATTAACATTTTTTGACATTAAACTTAAATCATAATATGCATAACCATGACATGAATATGTGTCCAAATTTACTTGGTGTTTTATTAAATTTTGAGTGAAATTGAACAAATTTACCATGGTGAAAGTGGGCAACCTTTTAGTAAACAAAGTATAATTACTACAAACAACTGAATTCACTAATAGCTAATTAAATTCACTAATAGTTAATCAAATTCATTATAATTAAATCATTAATAGTTAAATCATCAATAATAAGTTCATTAATAGTTAATTACGAACCTAGGTTGTGCACCTAGGAATTTTCAATACACTACTTAACTTACATTAACAACTTAACTCACCTAGACACCTTGCCCACCAACCTAAAGTTCAAGTGTGAAGGTTTGAACCATTCACCTCTTTTCAATTGCATGTTTAAAGAACAATTTTTTAACCATTGAACATTTGAATGAATGATATTTTTTTGTCATCACATATTATTATGCACATTCTTTTTTACCCTAGGCTATTCTTGGCTATTTTTCCATAGGTTATTCTATCATAGGCTATTGTTGAATATTTTACATTATTTTGCCATAGGCAATTATTGGCAATTCATAACAATTTTTACTAATTTTTAGTTATTTTACAACATGTTATTTTAGGTTATTATATCATAGGCCATTGTTGACTATTTTATGTTGTTTTACCATAAGCAATTATTGGCAATTCTATGACACGTTATTCTATTGTATGCCATTATTAGCTATTTTACATTATTTCACCATAAGCTATTATTGGTTATTCTAAATTATATTATTATAAACTATTGGTGACTATTATATTGTAAACTATTATTGGTTATTTTAAGTTATATTACCATGTAAATTATTGGTGGTTTTTTTTATTGTAAGTTATTGTTCATTATTTTATGTTATATTACCATAGGTTATTATTAGCTATTCTATATTATTTTAATTTAGGTTATTCATAGATGTTTTATCTTAAGTTATTGTTGGTTATTTTATGTTATTTTATCATAAACTATTATTGGTTATTCTATCGTAAACTATTGTTAATTATTGTTGGTCATTTTACCTTAAGTTATTATTGACTATTACATCATAAACTATTGTTGACTATTTTAAGTTATTTCACTCCATTAAACTGTTTGTTATTATTTTATCATTAATTATTGTTAGATATTATATGTTATTTTAAGTTATTTACCATAGGTTATTGTTGGTTGTTATATCGTTATTCAATGTTATTTACCATAGGCCATTATTGGTTATTATATCATAGGTTATTATTGACTATTGTAAGATATTTACTATAAATTAATCTTGGTTATTGTTGGGTATTATATTATAAATGATTATTGGTTATTTTATTATTGGTTATTCTACCATATGTCATTTTTGGCTATTATAGGTTATTTTATTGATGTTATTATTGGTTATTTTACCTTAAATTATTCCATCTTAAATTATCATTTTTTATTTTTAATATGTTATTTTATTGTATGTCATTATATTTTATTCTAAGTTATTTTAAGTTATTATACCTCTGGATAAAATAACTTATAGTTTCATAAAGTATAATGACCTTGAATAGCCTAAAGTATAACTTGAAATAACATATATTAACTTTAAATTAGAATAATTAATACCCTACGTTATTACAATTTTTTATAGGTTTTTTTAATTTTAAGTTATTTAAAGTTAAATTATTTAATTAACTCTAGCATAACCTAAAATAAGATAGGGTATAACCTAAAATAGCCTAAGTTATTTAAAACAACAACGAAAAAAAAAAAAAACTTATTTACCATAGTAAATCATAATAGTGAATTATGTCAACTCATAATGAAACAATGATGTTTACATAATGACCTTATAATGAAATAACTTTAACCAAGGTGAAAGCATTAAGGTGCAATGAACTTATTTCATTTTTGAAAGTCCCATAATGATTTAGGCCAATGAACTACACCCAACTTTTATATTAGTGAACAAAATGTGTAACACCCATTTTTTTGTGCAAATTCACATATTTAAATTGGTCACACTTGCAATATCCACATTTTTTTCACATGTCAATACATAGCATATGACAGTGCATACAATACCCACACCTTGATTATAAACCATGATTTTGTGATTGGTAATGCATGCAATATTCAAATGTTTATTCAAAGTTGAAATGGTACTATGTTTATAATACCCACATTCTTAACTTTTAACCTTAATGTTAAATGTGATAACATGCACAAAGGCAATGATTTAAAAACAAAAAAACAACAACAACAAAAAAATGTAACATCATATCAACTAGAATAACTATGAAATGCATTCTTCATGAATCAATTAAGATATACAATTTCATTATTTATAAGGTGACAATAGTCAGTAACAGGGAATTTATTCTCAATCAACATCCTATCCACATATTTTCTTATGCACATATTCTTCATATCGCAATTGGCCAAACCAAATTTATGTCAAGATAATTGTCCAATGTGTATTATTTCAACAAATTAAAAAATCATTAGATGATATTGCATAAACTAAATGGAAATTGAGTTATATAACAAGTGAAAGCATAAGGTTAGGGAATGTGACATATTTGAACAAAATTTTGACCACCTACTTACATACTTACACTTTAAACATTGTGGTGTAATCACAAGGTACGATACTTCATTGCCCTCTCCCAATTATCACAATGGGAAAATGCAATTATTTCAAAATATGTAGTTTTGTTGACAAGTCCACTTTTGGTAAGGGTTTATTGTATATTTTACTTCTCTTGCAAATTAAAAACATAAATTTTTTAATAATGTAATTGAAAGTCATTTTCTTACAAATAAACACAAAGGTAACAATAAAAGAATAACATTACATCCATGAGTTTATTGTGTGTTGTAAGTTCTAAGTTTCAAGGTTCCTGTTTCAAGACAAATTGCAAGACTACCTCTTTTGCAAGCATACACACATACAAAATACAATTTTTTCTTCTTTCATTTTTTCACAAAGCTTTTCAATCTTCTTGACCAAATAGAAAAGAACACAACATACCTCCATGTTGTAGGTTTGCATGCCATGAAAAAAAGCTCACAATAAAATAGAAGGTCACCAAGATCTTACTTGTGAAGAAATTAAAATTAATGTGAAAGCTCATGATTTTCAAGTTTTGGGGGAAACGATGAGTAGAATGTGAAAGAAATAACAAGTGGAATGTAGTAGGTAATGAGTACAAGGTGATTGCTAACATAAATAGCTTGTACAAAACATAAAAGAAAGGTAATAAATATAGGCAAAGTAAATTACCCCACTAAAACAAAAGAAACAATGTCAACTCAATTGGGGTTTGTTTTCAATTAAGTGGTAACAAGCTTCCATTGGACAATGCATTGGGTGATTCAAGTGAAGATCTTTATAAATCCTCTTAAAGTAAGTAGATTTGAATATTTTCAATTAACAAAAAAAAGAAGTCAAAGCATTTCTTAAAGGTTGGTTAAAAAAGGATTGATGATTAAACATAAAACCCATTTTTTGGACAATATGATGTAACCTTGTGAAACCTCATTGCAAGAAAGAAATATTAAATTGAAATAGTAAAAAAAGAAACATGAAAAAATTTATACATATAATTTTGATTTGGTTAAGAAACATAAAATAAATGACAACATTTTTATTTTAAATATTAAATGCTAGTTCTAAAATTTCAAACTCAATAACAAGAAATATCACAACAAAATAATTGAACTAATAACAATAAATAATAAGTGATTCATCATGTAATGACAAGTCCAAACAAACAACAACCATTAAAATACAAAATGTTTCATCAACTTCTCAAAATATGAACTCATAATTCAAGTAAGATTTTAAGAACATTCCTCAAAATGTGGGGCCAAATGAAAATAAATAGGATGAATCAACACCTGCATTAGTACCAATAGTTAAGAAATCATAGTGAATGACATTCAAAAAATTGTCCACTTTCTTTTCATATTCACCTCTTCATAATAGATTCTTCAAATTTCTTTGAGCTACCCATAATCCTCTTTCAATATGAACATTATTCGCTATTTAGTAGTTTAATATAAACTAGATATTTTTGGTGCATTGACTAATAAATCAAATCATACAAAAAAAAAACAACATTAATGACTATTAAATTGTCTAGGTTTGTGTTTCCTTGTTGCAAAAGTTTTGTGAATCACAATTAGACTTCAAACCAAACAAAATATTATATATATATATATAATTCAAGGATCTCTTAAAGTGCAAAGTGGTTGGTGTGTTTCATAATCCAACACCATGGAATATAGTTTTTTTTATCAACATTGTGAAGCTTAATTTTTGGGGCATATAACAATAGTTGATTACCATTAACTTAAATGACCTTGTAAACAAATTTTGTGAAATGTATATGTTTAATTTCAAACAAAATTTTTATAAATATAATTTTATCTATTTATTTATTCTTGTGATTGGTCCAAGATGTGATGTGAATCAATGGTTAGATTTCAATTTCATTAGATATTACAACAAAATCCAATAGGTTATCAAAAACATGTTTGGGATCCAAGTTAAGTAATATATTTAATGTGTGTAACAAGCTGCAAAAAACATGTCATGTTGTTACACAATGGCAAGAAGCTACCAAAAGCTCACATCAAATCAACATTTGTTATAAACGATAAAAATGGAGTAGTAACACAAGGTCTCTTGAGCTACAACTCATGGCATTCTTCCCTTCAAACTAGCGTCTCATGCAAAAACAATCTTTTTGACATTGAACGTTATCTGTTATACTTGATGAAACACATGACACACCTTTTCAAATGATATTGGTGCACTTACAATACAAAAACAAGGAAAGGAAAACAACAATGGAAAGGGATACAATTGTTAATGAACAACAAATAATGAGCCCATGTGTTGGATGACCATGAGAAATGAAACAAGCTAGGAGGCAGAAGCTCACAAGAAATCAAAGCTTTTTATAAAGAGGACAAATTAGTCAACAAGGGGGGAGTCTCCAAAAGAACATGTTTAAGTAAAACATTTCAAGTTTCATGTTTGAAACATGACATGGGATAGCAAGCTAACAACAAAGGAATAATGGAGCAAGTGGAAAAATGAGGACATGGCAATAAGAAAGCAAATCAACACCTACGCCACATCTTCTATAGTGTTCTACAATCTTTCCCCTTACAAGAGGTAGAGACAAACAAATCAAAAGTTGAACTAGAGGTGGGTCCACAAAAGATGAAAGTAGAGAGGTAACAAAATATGTGTAGGGTAAGGTCCTAGGATGATGAGGTAGAGGTGTTGTCAAAGTTTAGGGTTTAGGGTTTAACCTAAGGGTAAACCTCTTGTCCCAAGGGCCTTACATATCATAAAGAAAGAGGCCAACAAATGACATGAAAAACAAGCCGAGGTTAAACCAGAGTGAACCAGCACCCACTAACACTCTATCAACTGGATGCCCACTTATCTGAGTTAATATCTGGTTTTGCCTTGGTAACCCATTCACTAAGAAGTAGGTTCGAAATATAAATAGGTAGGTAGGAAAATAGGTGACAACTAGGTACGTAGTTGGTTTATACATAGGCAAGGTTTGTTTTTCCTATCTACCTACATTTTTTTTTGAAATGCCCGCCAATTTTTTCAAAACATTTTTCCCCATGATATAAACCCTAAAACCCCATGGGGGCGGGCTTTGCGAGAATCAGCCCTACACTCGGGCTTGTGGGGACTCTTATTCCCATAAAGTCCACCCCTTAGGGTTTTACCATAACACAAATTGGGATTTATCCACTAGTGAGTGAAGGAAGGTCCTATTTCTCTTTGAAACACAAACTCTCCAAATGGAGGTCAAAAGGAAATTGCATGTAGAAAATTTTGAAATTTTTTTTACATGGAAGACAAAGCTTCTAACAATTCTTTACAATTAGTAATTATTTTAAAATAACAATAAAAATGTGGCTAAAATGTGCCATCTTGCTATTAACCAAAAAAAAAAAAAAAAAAAGTCCCAAGCAACATGGTCAAAAAAATAACACTCTCTCTCGAAATAAGTATGCAAAATACACATCTTGTGTTGTGCAATTGTAAAAGGTAGTATTAACTTAATGGGTTTTCAAATTTTCAATAATAGTGAAAAATATCAATAATTTTTTCTCTTTTTAAAATTAAATTAAATTAAATTAAATTATTTTCAGCTAGACCTTTTGCAAATTATTTTGTGCCAAACATATGTTGTAGGTATGATATGTAAATTTGATGTAATTTGTAATTTAACTATCAAGAGTTTCCTTTTTTTTTTTTTGGCAAAACCCAAGTTAGTTAGTTAGTTTATTTGTTTGTTAGTTGGTTCATTAGTTTGTTTGTGCTTTGTTTGTTTGGTTCTTTCTTGCAGCTCTGCGTTGTTGTGGTGTTGGGTGGGTTTTGTTTTCTCTAGCAATTTCGGACTTGAAATGGAAAGGAAAGGGATGGGGTTTGGTGAGAGTTTGAGTGGGGATTTGTTGTTGTTCTTGTTGCATTTGCACCATCATCTTTGGTTTTTTGGTGAGATGATTGCAGTTGCTAGAAATTCATATAGCATTGTTTTATTGGGTGTGTAGGGATTGTTAGCAGCAGGCTCTGAGAGAGAGAGAGATGCAAATTAGGGTTTTGTGTTAGCCTGCTTGAAGAAGCTACTACCATGGGAAAACCCATCATCAATTTATCAAGTCTGCCATTGCAGAAGAAGAAGAAGAAGCAGGATGCTGCTGCATTTTCTTTTGAAGGCTCCTTAGATCCATCATCTTCTTCATGGCTTCACGAGCTTGTTCCTAAAGCAGCAGCAGCAGCAGCAGCAGCAGCTCCCCTAACTTCACAGATTCCCAGAACCAAATATGGTGAAGAAGAAGAAGAAGCAGCAGCAGCAGGACGAGGACGAGGAGTATCAGTATCAGGATCAGGATCAGGAGTTTCAGTGATGGGTAAGAGTACGAAGGTACAAATTCAATGGAGGGGGCGAAGGAGGAGGAGGCGGAAGGGAGAGGAGGCGTCTCCCCTGGCAACGGTATCCTTATCGGTGGCCAAGTCGCTCAAGGCATTGCAGGCGGGAGCCGTATGGGCAGTTGTGTGTGGATTTGTGACGGAGAGCAATCGCCGTCTGAATCATGCTATTAGGTCAGTGCTTGCTCCAGAATTTCACCGATCTGAAGAATACCTATCCCTCATAGGTCTGTAGTAGTAGTAGTAGTAGTAACAAGTACCTCCATGTCTTCATTAAGGTTGGTTTGACTAAAACCCTAGAGTTGGCATGGATTCAGAATGTTATAACACAGACATCCAGTCCTCAGGATTTCAATCACCTCTTCATGTGGGGTTGACTAAAACCCTAGAATCATCACGGATGTCCAGAACGTCATGATGGGTGTCTGATATCACAGTGTTGTTATCTTCCTTCTTTCAAGTCTCATGATACACTAGATTCTTTCTTTGCTGATGAGACACTGCCGATGTTTGGCAATAGGAGTATGGTAATGGCACACACGCAGGCCAGAAGGATGTTGACTCAGATACCATTAGTTGAGAGGACCGGGATTAGCGCATTGGCAGGTGGTGTGGCTGGTGGCTTTGTGAGTGCAACTCTGCATCCCATTGACACTGTGAAGACAAAGCTGCAGGCTCGAGGGGCATCTGAAGTTTACTCAGGTCCTTTTGATGTGGTGGCAAAGGTACTCTCTGTTCTCTCATTTCTGGTCTCAGCATGCATGCAACACATGGAACTCACATATAGAATTCAGATGTATGTCTTGTGTTTTTCACTTGCCAATCATGGATGCCTTTTGTGCAAAATGTGCATCTTTGTCTTATGATGCAACCTTTAATTTGTGTAGGTACTTGCACAGCAAGGGGTAGCTGGCCTCTATAGTGGAGTGCAGGCAGCAATTCTGGGCTCCATAATCTCCTCCTCTATATACTTTGGAACATATGAAATGGGCAAGAGCGTCTTTTCCTCCATAGCCAACTGCCCTAGGGCATTTGTCCCTCCTCTTGCAGCTGCTCTGGGGAACATCACATCATCAGCAATTCTGGTACCCAAGGAAGTCATCAAGCAGCGTATGCAAGCAGGGATGGTTGGGTCTGCAGGCGAAGTCTTCATACGGACTGTCCAGACTGAAGGAGTTGGAGGTTTATATGCAGGATACTCAGCTGCTCTTTTGCGAAACCTGCCTTCAAACATCATTAGCTTTTCTACTTTTGTAAGTGGCAGTTGGGTTTTGGGTTCATTTTTATGTTATTTATGCTTGCTTGATGGCTAGGATCATATGCAGGATCTCTGATCATGTCAGTTCTAATTTTTTCTTGTGTTATGGGTACACAAAAATCAGGAGTATTTGAAGTTGGCATGGCTAAGGGACAGTGAGAGACAAATACTGGAGCCATGGGAAAGTGTGCTGTCAGGAGCAGTGGCAGGAGCATTCTCGGCATTAGTAACCACCCCACTAGATGTGGTAAAGACACGACTGATGACACAGGCACGTCAAACTGCATTGAATGCAGGAATGTCAGGGTTGAAGGCGGAAGCAGCTGCTCGGACAGAAGTCATAGCTGCCTTCACTTACAAAGGAGTGGCTTCAACTTTGCAACGAATATGGGTGGAAGAAGGTGCACAAGGGCTCACGAAAGGGATGGGGCCTCGCTGTTTCTACAGTGCTTGTTTTTCAGCACTGGGATTTTTCACATTTGAGACTACACGGGTTTACCTGCTCATGAAGCATCTGGAGAAGAAAAGTGCTTCTGAGGAGAAGTTGGATGTGAAATTGCCATGAATTAAGATATTCAAACATACAAGGGAAGAAAATCTCATTTGAGGATTGACTTATATTCATCCCGATTGTTTGTTAAGAGTTTGGCAACTGATAAAAATCATTGACCTAGGGTACAGTAGACTGCATCTTTGTGTTGATTTGATCACTTGTTTAATTTGCAGGTTTTCTCTTTATCTAGAAATTTTTGATGAGGGATGTGATGACGAGATTTGTGTAGAACTTGGGGTGTTATTTGGTGTGCAAAGTGATTGGGTTTTTTTCACTAGGTCATGGTTTGCATCTGCAGACTTGGAGAGCCTTAGAGCAATTTGGAGGTAGGAAACATGGTGGAGGACAAACCTTCCTGAATGAGGTGCAGGTCAGCCGGGTGCCCACTTCCAACCATTATTATTGTGGATTTGCTGAAACAACTGGTGGGAAAAGAGGTGAGGAACATTGTCAAGCTAATTGAAGGTAAGTCTTTGAATGAGGAAAGCAACTGTGGGTTTCAGTATCTTGTTCAAGAGCCAAAATAGCAAAAAACCCAATTACTTCAAAGCTTGAATTGTATCTTTGGTCGATTTTTTGATAACAAGTTACTGTCCCTTGGCATTCAAGCTGTACACTCAAAGCTCATATCTTAATTTGTACGAAGATTAGCTTGCTAACTCCAATCCTTAATCTAGTAAGGAGCAAGGATACATGAAGTCCTAATTCTTGGGTTCAATATCATTTTCTAGCTTGAACTTTGTAGTGTCTAGTATCAATTGATCATCGCATTTTGGTACCTCTTCCAATTCAATATGCTTAACCCAAAGAGAGATGGATTGGTCAATGTTTTCGGTGAGTCATAAATCTTCCACTACCCCTAACTGTCTCTCAAATATACTTTGGTTTGATGAAGATTTTGAAGATAATTGTAACCACCAAAATTTTATGCTAAATTCCTTCCTCTGGTTTTGATTTGGACATTATTGAAAATAGTCAGCCCTTGGCCCAAGTGTGTTGTTTGAAGGTGATCCAAAGGAGTGTTTGCTTCATCTTTTCCTTTATAAGGTAGGATGCTCTCATGCTGTCAAGGGTTGCAATACTAAAGGGCGTGTTCCCACTGAGTTCCTAAGAAGAGCACATGTTGGGGGACCACTTAAAACACTTAGATGATGAAAATTATAGAACATTGTCATAGACATCTTTTGTGGAATGGGAACTCTTTCAAAGAGATATATGTGCATTGAAGTAGATGATATTTCATTAATGAATGCTGATGGGTGTGTGCTTTTGGGAAGTGTGTTAATGCCTTCAAATCTTCGTAACCTTAAGAACATTTTCACTAACACACTACACAATAGATTTTGGATGAGGAAGAGCATTTATTATGTAGGTTTGGAGTTTGGACCAAGGAAATGGTTTTGAGCCAACATTTTCACTAGTATCTAGAGGCATGCAATACAGTTATCAGTGAAGTCACCCTGTCTTTGCCCTATCTTTGGACTTGCTTTCACCCTCCTTCCCCTCTTTAAGTGGTATCTGCAAGGTAAGGAAATTTTATTTAATCTTAGTATGAAATGCTGAAACTCAGCATTTAATGCACAAGGTTCAAGAGTAATTATAGGTGTCCTACTCTTTGGAGTAGTGGAAATATATGTAGCAACAGTGGAGGTGCGCTCTGAGGAAAAAAGAAAGACACTATGAATCTTAGTTTGCCACCAATATTGGTGGGAAAACTAGTTTGGGTCCCATTTATTTTCATTCCCAATTATGTGTTTGATGCCCTATTACCAGTGTTTTTTTTATTAATTTTTGCATTGTGGCATAGGTGGCAAAATAATTGAAAGATTGGTTGTATAGGTGGCAAACACAGGTGAGTGCAATTAAAAAAATTCAGGCATCTTTCATTATAATCATATTGCCCTTGGCTGATAAAGTCGAATTCAAAAGTTTGGAAGGTGGTGACAATGCATGATGAAGCTTCATCTAGAACTTCTGGCTACAAAAAGACCCATCCTCCTTGCTAACTGGCTCCGGGGAATAAACTAATCTTCAAATTTTGGCAATATCTGATGAAGGGCTAACTACTTGGGCTCTATCATGTTGCAGCATATGCTCCTTTAAAAGTCTATCCAAACTTCAAAATTTGTATTTCATGCATATCTGCCATGCCCATTTGCAAGGTGAACATTCGACCATGAATCATACGCAGCCTAGTAAGGAAAGTTGTCAACATTAAGAAAAAAACTTCTGAGAAAACATAGCAATAGTTAACTCCAAATGAAGGTCCAAGTAATTGTGCAATTTGGGTCTTTAAGAAAGATGCAAAACTAAAACAATGTTCATCCTCCACAAATCCAAGGACATGGACTGTGGAAATTTCAGCTAGTTTCAAAAACTCAAGAAAAGAATGTGTTGATCACTCGCCAAATGCGTGTAAGAGGATTAACTATAATTGGATTAGCCTTGTCACTTGCAAGGGCCACTACCTCACCCATGGCCTATGCAACATTTGACTTCATTGTTAATTAAAAAGCCCTTGTTGAGCATCTAGATCCCATCTTGATAAAAAGCGAAGAACCATTGGAGGTGATTTGCCATCTTAACCTTGGCCACATGGTCAAGGGGAACAATATAACCCTTTCAAAATTTCTAAATGTTGAGGAAATGTGACCTCAACATCTACTTGCAACCAGTACTATGGGTAAACAATGCCCATTGCATCCAAGATAGATTGTTCAAGAAAGCAAACATCAAGCTTTGCAATCAACCCTTTAGGAAGCTTTGCCACACACCATGGTACACATCGAAATCGAAGTTATGCCCATTTGGAAATTCACCAATCCAAAAAAAAACATAGAAAAGGTTGGTTAAATGCAATTTCAAATGTAGATGCAACAACACATTTGGGAAAGGCTATAATATAACTGACTTTTACATTCTATTTTCCCAAGCAGTGGGCCAAATGTAGTTTTTGTGATAGGCATCATACCACCTATCTCTGGGCAAACAACACCCCAATGAGCCCAAGTTTTCTCCCCATTCAAGACAAATGGAAGGTGTTGAGTTGAATCCATGTTGTAATATATTACCCATTTCAAGTGACTTTGTGAATGATCCCCTTGCAATAATCCATGAAAGGACTAGAATCCATCACCTTGGAATGTTGTATAACAATACATAGATACATAGAGTACAATTGTCCTTGACAAACTATCATAGCAACAATGAAGTCACATGTGAAATTGTTTTGTCGTGATCAAGCTTCAATAAGGATTGCATGGTCTTGATTAGCGGTAAGACACATGTCAAAGCCAATAGCAAGTGTATGTCACAAAGGAGGGCCAAGTTGGCCTACCAAAATCTCACACCACACATATTCAAGTCAACAAAGTAATATAAACTCAACTATTATACAATATTGTTGTAAAGCCTTGCCCAAACTCTAGATTCCAAACCCATGGAACTTTGAGACCTACCTTCTATATTCAATTTATGCTCAAGTACATATTATAAGTGGCATGTTCAAAATTTGATGGTTGTTCCCATCCACCACATTTGTACATAATCCATCAATGGGGTAGTTCAACTTGAAAATTAACATCATGGACATTATACTATGTTAAAAAAATTACACTAACATAACAATCCATAAACTTGACAAATTTTGAATCGAGTATTTCAAACGAAATCCAACCAAACTAAGTTTAATTTACAATCAATCATAAAGCTACTCATGCAAGAATTCCTTACCTTTGCCACTTTGTTTGTGTTGGAGTCTTGTTGCGTCACATCAAACAATGGACCATACTCAACCATAATCATTTTCAATGGCTTCAACATTGACATCCACCTAGTCTTGATAGTCTTTAAAATTTTGTACCTAGTGGTTTCCAAAGTATGAGCCATCCTCTAAAACTCCATGTGCCTTTTGGGTGAATGGCTAAAATAACCATAAAGGTTAGTCATGAATGATTCAAGCCTTGCAATGAAAATCAAATTAGACATGGATTGAAGTGTTAGGTTTGCCCTATGGGCAATGCAATGAAAACCCATGGAGAACGAGGCCCAAAATTCCTTTATATGTTTGATGATTCCTATCTTAGCCCCCTGGAATACTGAAACTCCATTTGCACAAAAATAGAGAAGTTTCCTTGATAGTTTCTCTTTGCTCAACCCACCACTGACTAGTAATGCATTCATAATGACTTTAATCAAGTTGTTAAAGCTTGATCCATCAACCACCCTTTGAACACCAAAATGGGTACCTTAGTCCACCCAGACACAACATATGCATGGACACAAATCCATGAACAATTGTCCATTGTTGTAACTTCATCACATGAATAAACAATATATTGAACATATTGGATGTTTTTCATAGTTGCACTTTGGACTTGGCCATACATGTGTACAATCTTTGGCTATGTATTCACCTCCCTTTTTCATCCCAAGGATTAGTAGATCATGGTGAACAATTCTACAACCTTGATGTTTAGTCAAAATGTCCCACTCACACCCAACAATCTTATCCTTGCCTTCAATCAACAAACCAACCCTACACCTCACTATATGGATGAAACCATTTCCAACACAATACCTTCTGCCCATGGCAACTTTGCTAACCACTCAATCTGCAACTTCCAAATGGCATCATAAGAATTTTTAGGTTCCTTCCCATCAAAAGCCAACTTTTGTGTCTTCAAAACTTGGTTTGATTGGGAGTTAAACAACTCTACAATTTCATTTGAGTCATTTGGCATAGGAAATTTGGAAGCTTTAGCTTTTGGTAGATTTATTTTAAGCATGGCATTAACACTTGATGTATTGGAGGGCTCACTTAAACAACTTACAAAATTATGGGAAGGAGGCCATGCTCCAATAAGTGGTGATTTTGGCCCACTATTAGAACTAATATACAATCTTGGAAACATAGTGGAATTAGACACAATATAAATTGGTTGGGTTGTTGATGGGTTCCTAAAGGAATTGAAATATTGAACTATAGATGATGACATTTGGATATGAGGAAGGGAAATTGACCCAATCTAGAAGACCTCTAAATAACATATCTATATGAAAAAAATTAAAAACATAAAAAGAAAGTAACGCAAGTCTAAAAATAACAAAATAATTATTCAACATTAGACAAATAATTCAATGTCAAATCCTATTTCAAGAGATGAATTGAATGCAAAAAAACGAGATGAAGGTTTATAAAAATTTATTCTCGAATCCTTTTAATGACATTATTTCTATGGTCCATTTGCTCAAGATCAATTGATGAGTGGAGATTCAATATTGAAAGACTGCCACCAACGACTTGAATCACAAATCATGGCCTCCATCAAATCTATGTGCCACATCTTGCCTTATTATATTTTTTCGCTAAAATGGCTACTCCAATAAAATTGTAAAAATCCATTTACAATGAAATTAATTCATGGTTCACAATGCTAACTTCTAAGAAGTTATTTTCTATTGGCATAAAAAATCTACAAAATCACAAGGCATTTTGAAATATCAAGAAGCATGAAAACTTGGAATGGGGAGAATTAAGAAATAGTTGAATGGTTGTTTCAACTTTCAAGAATAACATTGAAAAACATTGAAAAACTTAAAATAAGTTACGGGAGTCATTAGTCTAAACGGTGCACATTACATGATGCATTGTGCACATTGCTTAGTACTACCAAGTTCCAACTTCTTACACCAACAAACAGAAACCTTACACATTGGTCCTCAAGACTCCAAAATCAAGGTACCTATGTAGTTAAGTTAGTACTAATAAGTAGGTAGTTTAAATGTTATTAAACTAACAACTCAGTGAATTGTGATGATTTATTATGATGATTTAAAGTAGGACTGATTGTGAATAAATATTTGTTACTAAAATCAAGAGGTGCTCATGGACAAATGAACACATGAGCCATAAATTTCAAAATTTTAAAATTAAGTTTTTTGAAACTTTCAGCAAGGCAACTTGCAAAGTTTTTGAAATTTTGGATTTTATTATTATTATTTTAATTATGGCTGAAATGGTAAAGGTAATATGGTATGTTGAAATTGGCCGTTTTCACCCCTTAGTTGTGCGACATTTTGGATAACTTTAATAAGTATTACATAGTTCAACTCATGTTATTATTGGTTTGATTGGTTAATTGGTCAAAGTGGTTTGTTATTAGTGGCACTCCACTTTTTACAATGTTAATTTCATGTTTATGGCTACCTAGGGCATGGGAAACAACAATCCAAATATCTTGGATGTAAGGTTTATTATTGGTGGACCACATGTTGATTATGGGTGGAGATGTTCTTATGCATATGGGTTCAAAAAAATAGGGAACTATTTGTGGGAGGTGTGTTTTTAAATTAATTTACAAGGCTTTGCTAATTGTATATTTAATGCATGTTTAGTGAATGTTAAAAATGGCCTAAAACTTAAAGTTGTGCCCATAGGGCATCTTACCTTAATCTTAACTATAATTTTTCGAAATCCACATCATCCTTAATCAAATTGAAATCTCCTTTGGCCCATCCATAATAGACCAAAAAACACAAAATCATGAATGTAATTTGATTTTTTTCCCTTTCACCTCCACCTCATGATATCATGTAATCACATGAAGGACCCATGTGAAGATATCATTTTTAAAGATTTTGTGACACCAAAATTTGTCATTGGGAATTGAAATTATAAATTACAATATCATGACCCATGATTAAAAAGATGGGTAAATATCAGAAATAAATTATTCACCCTATGGCCATATGTTTGAAAATCTTTCAATTAAAGACATATGTTTGGATTTATGAATTATTTAATTAATTATTTTGGGTTAGACACAATTGTGGCAAATGGGTTATTGCCAAAAGTACATCAAAGGTCATATAATTCAAACATAACACTTCACCAAGTTTTTTGAACATGGAATGAAAATTATGGATTAAAGTAATATGGTTGAAACTTTTTAGAAGGTTAAGGAATTTCAAATCCCTTAATTTTGATGCCTTTAACATTTAAAATATGTGGATGTATGCAACATAGTTGGGAGAACAACTCTTTCAAAATTAGATGACAAAGGGCAAGATCATCCCATTTGTTATGCAAAATAATAATTAATTTTAGCCAAAACATATTATGTCATTGCTCAACTAGAAGCATTGGCAATCATCTTTGTGATGAAAACAATTCATCATTACCTTTTAGGTAACAAATTCATCATTGTTAGTGATTATTAAGTTTTGAAATGTTTGTTTTTGAAATTCAATCATATAATTGAAAGGATTTCAAAAGAAATTTCACTAATTTAAGCATACAAGTTTACAATCAAGAATCAAATAAGGAAGAAATATGAAATGTCAATCCATCATTACAAACTTACAAGGAAGTCCGAAATTGTTCAAAAGATGATGATTATTCAAAAGAAGATGATTTCTCCAATGCAAAATTGTTTGCATTTGATGAGAAAGGTGTTATAAAAATACATAGTGCTAGTGGATTATCTTCTACATCATAAATTTCCCAAAACACTAATGAACAACTGAAAGGGATGATTATTTAAAAACCTCATCCATACACCATTTTTGGGATTTTTTTATCATCAAAGAAAATATAGGTTCTTGCATTGAGATGTAAGAAAAGAAAATGTTTTGATAATCCTTATTTTCAAATTTCATGACAAACATTTATGAAGATCATTTTACAAGAATAATTATTATGGAAGAGATATTATGAAATGAATACCGTTAAAAAAACTCGTGGCATGATAATGACATATAAATGTAACACTAATACATTTGTGAAACACACAAATAAATAAAATGTTATGCAACATTTTGAACAAGGAAATAAAGGTACATGGAATCTTGGATAATTAATACAAAAATATACACCATGCAATGTGGTTATATAATTCTCATTCAAATTTGTTCATGGGATTCACCTTCTTTCAACTTGCATATGGGGTGGAGTCAACATTACACATTGAATATAAAATAATGAATTTTCATATGACAAAATAGCATTTATTGGAATTGAAAGAATCTCAACACAAAAAAAATTAAGAATTTAAAAATTTGCCATAATAAAAATTAGTGTGCCCATGCATTCCCAAGCCTTGACCCCTAGTAGTGACGTGGTTTTGAATCATCCATTTAGTCAGTGACCCCCCCCCCCCTTATTATAGTTGCATCACCTATTGTAATATTGTAGTACCTTGGCAACTTCAACGCTAATTATATAAATTTTTCAATTATTTTTGAAAGTTTCAAAGAACAACAAATTTGTGGAGGAAGATAGAGAATATTTTAGAATATTCCGAATTAATTCTATTTAAAATATGGAATGCTAAAAAATAGTAATTATTTGACACCAAAACGTTGAACTTGCCCTCGTACTAAGTAGTACTAAGTACGTAGCATCTTAGCATGGCCTAGTTAGTAGTGGTGATTAAAACTTTCCACAAGGAAACCATGAAGCCAACTAGTTGGGCTAGTGGGTTTAGGGTTCCCAATAGGATAGATTGATGACAATTTTGGTTTATGTGGCCCACAAATTTCATCCACAAAACATCTAAGAACCATGTGATTTGGTGTGATGCCATCATCCTTAGCCATCCATAGCAATGCTTCTTCTTCTTCTTCACATACACCACCAACATATTTTATTTGGCACATTGTTGGTGATCAAACTTAAATATTCATCACCAACTTGATTTTTCAAATGGTGCTTTTAAAAACAAAAGCAAACTCAGCTTGCAATATAGTCAAGCCCTAAAAAAAAACGCCATATCATATCGTAGTCTTAAAGCAAGCCAAAATTTTTGATGTTAGACAATAATGCATCTTTGGGGATTATTATTGCCAGTGTGGGGTGGGTATTTGATTTTTTTTTTTGTAATACCCGTTGGTTTTTGAGTATTGGAAAAACAAATAGATTTCAGAATCAAAGAATCATTGACTTCGGGTATTTGAAAAAATCCCAAAAAAGAACCGGGTATTTGATTTCTGACAACCATGAATGATGATCAACTTTGATACCCAGCTTGATACCCGGAGAGGGTTTGGCACGATTTCTAATACCCGCTCCACTCCGGCTTAAATTACCCAACTATGTCTATGTCAAAGGGGCTCCTCCATAAGGGTTTTCTACTTCACAAAATTCCTTATTAATTTTAAAACATGCATTTATTAAGTGCATTATGGGGAGGGGTAATTAATACTAGTAATATCACATTATTAATTATTAATTAAGTAATTAATTAATATTATAATATTTTGGTCTGAAAATTTCAAAATGACAAACATGTACACCACCTTCTGAAGGGCTTTTCAACAACACCAAAAGTGGAACAAAGGGCCCCCAAGGTCTCACATCCACACAAACAAAACATTTATATATATATATATATATAACATAAGGAATATTAAACAATGCATAATTAATGCTATACTACTTATATATAATTAATAAATAACCTTGGCTCACAAGTTTAAAATAATATTTATTATCCATTTATTAAGGAAGCTAATTTTTAAAAAATAAATAAAATTTCTCCCTTTTGTACAAAATCTAAACAACATCCAAAATATCCTATCAATAGATGGGATGGGTGTTCATCCAGGGTGAACAATTTTCTGTTGAGTTCCACTTCCCTAACTAACTAACCATGGTGGTTACCTCAGTTGCATGGTATAAGCCCTGCCCTATTGGGTCCGTTCAATAGTCTGAGAACTAAGCAACCCTAGAGACCTAGAACTAGGCCTCCAGGTGTCACTTAACTCTCCAGGTGTCATTCACAAATTGGTTGAAAGCTAGAATTGTATCCCCAATTAAGACATAGGTAGGTAACAAAAGTGGGTAGGTAGGTAGGTAGGTAGGTAGATAATAACCTACCAGGTAGGTAGGACACTTTTAGTATACGCAAGGAAACACAAGGTAGGTAACAAAACATACCAAGTTGGTAGGTAGGTAGAATGCTTTTACTTGGACAACAAAATGAAAGGTAGGAAACAAAGGTAGGTAGGTAGGTAGTTACGTAGGACACTTTCACTTACACAACAAAACGAAAGGTAGGTAACAAGCGTACCAGGTAGGTAGGTAACAAACACACCAGGTAGGTAGATAGGGAAGTAGGCAGGCAGGATGCTTTCACTGAAACAAAAGGTAGGTACCAAACAAAACAGGTACGTATGTAGGTAGGTAAGTAGGGAGGGAGGTAGGTAAGGAGGTAGGTATGTAGGTAGGTAGGTAGGTAGGACGCTGGATTGCTTGAGGGAGAGTCAGTAGTGTCGTCGTCGTCGTCTCCAACTCCTGTGCCAAAGTCGTGTGGTTGTTGCGATTGCCCGGTTTAGCAAACACTTTCCTCAGCGGCCGGCTCCTCTTGCAGGTGGAGAGAGAGAGAGAGAGAGAGGGAGATGGAGATGATGATGATGATGATGATGATGCGCTTCTGAAGGAGAATTGGAAGGCGCGGAGTCGGACACACAGTTTTTTTTTTTTTTGCTTTTGACACTCACTTCTGTCTCTCCCATTTGTTTGCTTTTGGAGTCCAGCAGCAGGTTCATACCATCCATTTTTATTTATTTATTTTTGTTGTCGTCTTTTCGGATCGGTTTTTTTTTTCTCTCCGTTTTTTGAGGGATTTCGATCACATCCTAGAGCTTTTCTTGGTGCAATATATCTATGCAGACATCGAGTACTTATCTCTCTTTGTGATTTGCAAGTTAGAAGAAGGGGATTCTTTTTGAAGAAATTTGATGTTATGAGTTTTTGTTAGGGTTGCCAAAGGTTTTGTAACGGCTGTCTGTGTGTGTGTGTGTGTGTGTGTGGCTAGTTTGGTTAGTTAGTTTCGTTCCACAAGTCTCTGTTTTGTGGAGGTTTTATTTCGTCACAGACCAGGATTTGTCACAGAAATTCCGAAATCGGAGCTGAATTTTGCTTGAGACAAGATGTCAGACAAGGAGAGAGGGGGCTATGTACAAAAGTGATGCCAAGAGGATCTGATTCCTTCTGAGGACCTGGCCTACTCTCGCATCTGATTACAAGAGTACGTGAGTTTTCCTCCCCTGCTGATATCAGCCTTGGCTCTTTCTTTTGTGCTTTTTGTGGTGTCTTTTTTCACTGTTCTCAAGTAAGAAGGACGGGTGCACCACGCCAAATGTAGGTATGATGTGCATTGGATCTGTTGGGATTTTTGGGGAATCTTTTTGCCTTGAGAGGATGCTTCAATACTAGACCAAATCCTCCTGCACATGCACAGACTAGGGTTACACCAGTTCATCATCAAATTGGGGTTCCAACACTGAGAGCTATGCAGGATTATGAGTGCTGAATCTGCAGATTAGCTGACTAGTAGAGTACATGAGCTTTCCTCCTGCTAATATTATTGACTCTTCCTTTTCTATTATGGTTTTTTGTGGTTTCTTTTTCTTTGTTCTGAAGTAAGATGGATTGATGAACCAAATGCAGATATGATGAGCACAGGATCTGTTGGGATTTTGGGGAATTGAGACCTCAAGAGGATGCGTCAATGCTGTACCCAATCCTGCTGCACATGCACAGTCTAGGGTTAGACCAGTTCATCATCAAATTGGGGCTCAAACATGGAGAGCTTTGTAGCATTATGAATGCTGAATCTGCAGATTAGCTGTCACATTTTCATTTTTTTCTGGCACAAGGGAAGTATATTTATAGGGGTGGTTAGTTTAAAGATTTAGCCATGGAGTGGTTAGAGAGTCTCAAGGAGTCACAGCTCTTTGAAGCTATTGAAGCAGCACTGGCAATTGCAGCAAGACATTACCCCCATGAACTTCGTCGTCGCAGGGATGCATTTGCCGAGCAGCTTTTTGCTCCCCAAGCTGTTGAAAGTTCACAATGTGATCTTCTGAAGCCAGGAAATTGTTTGATACCTCAAGATTCTGGTGAAGTTGATGGTAGAAACAAGCAAAGGCTTCAGAACCAGCACTGGGACCAGGAGAAGAGGAGAGAAGAAGAAGAAGAAGAAGAAGAAGTAGAAGTGGAAGAAGTGGAAGAAGTAGAAGCAGAAGAAGAAGAAGAAGAAGAAGAGGAAGAAGCAGAAGCAGAAGAGTATGGAAAGGGAGAAAGAGGCAGACAAGAACAAAGACGGCAGGAGCAAGCTCAAGAAGAGGGAACTGAGGGAATGGGGGAGGAGTATGATGAGGTGGAGGCATTGACAGATCAGATGGAGGAGGAAAGCCGCCAAATTCAGGAGATTAATAGGATCAAGATGAGGATTACAGATTTGGAATTGGATGATGAGGAGCTTTTGTTGTTGCTGCAGACACTCCAGGAGATGCAAATCTCAGTGGAAGCTTTAAAGGAGACTGAGATAGGCAAGGAGGTAAATGGTTTGCGAAAGCATTCGTCAAAGCGCATCCGTTCACTTGCCAAGTTATTGGTCAATGGATGGAAGGATATGGTGAACGATTGGGTGAAGAGTGCTGGTGATGTTGCTGCTGCTGCTGCTTTAGCAGGCTCAAGTTCAGGTTCTACACAAGATGACCATGGGGAGAATGGGTTGCCATCACCCCCTCTTGAGCCAGGTGCCCTTTTAGCTGCTGTTCACCCACCCTCTGCTGAACTGTTTCAGCTTTTTGATGAAGGTTGGGATGATGACCTGACAACAGGCCCAGGTCCTAGCCCAGCACCACGTAATGCCACCAGGACAGACACGCTACCCCATCGAAGTGGACCAACACCACCACAGGGGAGGAGGGAGATCAGGGCTAGGAGCCCAGATCCACCAGTCACCAACATGAAAAGCAGAGTTTCTGCATCCAATACTAATAAGCCACTAAAGAGGAGCTTCGAACATACAGCTGCTGTAGGTGTGAACACCAATAAGACAGCCAAAGTAAGCAGAGGTTCATTGGCCAGTTCTCAGCTCTATGACCACCCAATTGATAGCACCTCACCTGTCAAAGGAACCAGTAAAGGAGTCGTGGGGAAGGGAGGATCTCAGTCATTACAGATGATAGCAAAAAGACCAAAAGTTCGCCAAGGAACGCTGCAGACACTTGAGGATACGAGTGTGGCAGCAAGGCTTGAAGTGGCTAAGAGGAGATTGCAAGAGAGATACCAGGAAGTAGAAAATGCGAAGAAGTCACGGGTGGTGCAGGTAATGGATTTGACGGAGCTTCCTAAGGGTGGACCAAACCGAGCAAGAGCGTCCCAAGCACATAAGCCATGGACACAGAACAGCAAGCGACAGCATCAGAGCCGGAGATAATAAATGTTGCAACGGTCATTTGACCAAGTAAGTGACAGTTCAGCAATACTACCAATATACAATAGGCTGCTTCTTTGATTTGTTTCCATCTTGCAGCAAATAATGCAAGTGGTTTAGAGTGAAACTGAGCAAGTGACAGTTCAGCAGTACGGCCAGCATGCACTAGGCTGCTTCTTGATTCTGTTCCAGCTTGCAACCAATACTGCAAGTGGAAATTTTACATATCCTGAAAGAGTGGGTTTGAGAGTCAAGGCTGCAATTATACTTGTTAGTTTTTAGCAGTACATCGGCAGCAAAATGCTGCAGGCTTATTTTGTGTGGGGACTCTTCACACACACACACACACAGACTTCTTATCTTTCTGAGGCTTTTTAATAATTATTTGTCACAGCATCGGACAAACTTTCATTCATGCAAAAAAGACTTTCATGTAAGTGATGGTCTCATGATGAAAATGTTTTGGTAGTGAAAGCAGAATAGGTTTGTAGTTTGTAACTTGTCTGTTGAAGAGGAAGAACATTGATCCGATTGTGTGCATTTCGTGATTGTTTTGCTGCATAATCTTGATGAGGAAAAAAAAAAGGTTCTTGGAAAATCTAGGGTTTTAGCATGTGTTTAGGTCCAAATTGGGTGACCTAATTTTCCTCTCATTTACATCATAAATGAAGTCTATTAGGGGAAAAAAGGTAAAAGCATGAATATTGTAAGGAATTCGACTTTCCATAGTCTAGACTTTTAGATCTATTGAAATAAATGCGGGTTCATAAGGAAGGCATATTTATGATGAACAATCGACTTAAACTTCATGTCTTCTATGTATAGGAATATATATTAAAAACATTTTCAACTTTGATCCTTTGGAAAAATTCGGTGCATTGAAACTCCATTTGTAGTAAGTAGTATTTCTTGTGTCCATGAATGAATGGAAATGAAAAGGGATTATTTATTATTTGTGGGGATTGAACAATTCTTTGAGGCATATATATAACTCCTTTTATTCCCAAAGTTTGTTGTTGGGTTGAATTGTTGAATGAAACCAAATTGAAATAATATTCAAATTTTAAAAATAAATAAATAAATAAAATAAATAAATATATATATATAGTGTGTAGGCAAGAGTATCTAATAATTGGGAGAGGCCCAACAAAACCTCATTATGTGCACTCATGTACATACATACTCTTCACAATGTACAACATGGAAGTGTGAAACCCGAGCTCATTTAATGTGGAAAAAAGAGTTCCAATTTGTGAGAAAGAAATGGACAATTTTCAATAGATTTTGGGATTTTAGTTATTTTGTAATTCCAAATTTGTTGCCCGTACTGTTTTTTTTTATTGATAGAAATTTAAAGGGCAAAAAACTATGCATACTTCATATGGTAAATATTTTCAAAAGGAACTTAAAAGGATATAACTTTTGTGCCGTAAATTTATCGCTTTTTTTTTTTTTCCTCCAAATTTTTTGTATTAAAAGGGTGATCTATTTCTTTATTAAAAACCTTATCATGTAGTTAGTTTGATGTAATTCCAATGTCTTTTTGCTCAACAATTCTCAACAAATTAGAAGAATCATATTTTAGTAATCTAATTAAATTCCAATAAGACCAAATAGCATACCCATTAAGGAGGGTTCATCATCACAATATTGAGTACAAAAGCTATGAAGACATGCAAGAAATGAATGGACCCCAAGATTCTCATAAATTTTTTTGATGTCTTTCAAATGTTTGTATACAAAAGGCATTCATTCATAATGCGGCATATTTCAAAGTTTTAGAACTCTATTTCTTTCTCCACAAAAATTGGTGATCTCCCTTTAAAAATGATTTTTTTTTTGAAAAAAAATTTTCTTTAATATAATTGGGCATTTATATTTGAGCGTCTCCCTTTTCGAACTAGACATTTTTTGTTGAACATGCCATAAATCAAAGACGGAAATAATATGCTTCTTTTGACTTTTGGGAGAAATATTGAATTTAGTAAATAAAAGACAATTTGTGAAATCCATTGTACTTGGACCCATTCTTGTGAATCTAAACTCCAATTGTTATATTTTGGTCACTAAGGGTGTTTAAAGGTGTTGAAAAACAATCACAAAATGACACGTTTTCACATACATAAATATCCTTTCAAACTAGTTAGTTACCTATTTGAGAAAAGTGGGTGCAATTAAACAAGGTCCTTAGAATATTTTCATTCTTGGGATTCATGATTTTTCACATTATTTGTGACAATGAAATGATGAAAAAATTGAGTTGATTTTGCTAAAATTAAGTTCCATTTGGATGGAAATTATTGAATGACATTTGCACACAACTTTAATTGAATTGAAAATAAATTTAAATTCTTAAATTAAATTCAATTGAAAAAAAACAAAATGAAAAATTGGTGTACAAGGTATTGAAAATATGTTCATCCCTTTTTTCGTTTTTATGGTGTTGAATTATTATTATTTTTTGAAAAAACCATATTTGAAAAGACACCTTTCTATTCCATTTAGAACAAATTTCAATTTGAAATTTGTTTCGATACAAAGAGATGAGTAATGGACCCTAAAGTTGTCTACCCTACTATATACCTTTGATGTTACAATTGTCATTAGACATTTGTTTACTATAAAGGGAAGACAACTTTATAATGTGTAAGAATCTCTTGTCAAGTAGTTGCATTTTTATGCATGGTTTTTATGGTACATGAGAAGAGGGTCTTTTCTTTAGATCCTTTTATGATTTGAAGTTCTTCATCAAGAGGTTAGCAATCCAAATGCAGGTTGTGGAAATTTGTAGAAGGGTTGAATTTGTAAATAAACATTTTTTGAAACCCTTCCCATGTATAACAAAAACTTTGATTTTTTATTTTTATTTTTGTTCATTCATTTTAAATGTGAATAAAAGAGTGATAAATTTTTTTAGGAGGGTCTAAAGATAAATCCTTCTCCTATTCTTGATAATTTGGCAAACTATAAACAACTTAAAAAAAAAATTCACCTCCATAGTGATCTTAAAATGGGACAACATTGTGTTTGATCAAGAACACAAACCTTACATGAGGTTGCAAAGAGAATTTGTTTAAAAACATGAAAAAATGGAATTTTTTTTAAGGCATTAAAAATATCCTTTAAAAAGTATGATAAGTTAGATACAACTAAGTTGACATGTGACATGTTTAAAAATTGACACATCACATTTTTGCCAACAAGATGCCTATGCAAAATTTTAAAATTTTAATGTAATGTTTCATCATTCTCCAATTGTGAACTTGGCAATGTTTCCAACGTCTCAAATCTTTCACTATTCTATTTCACATAACTATGTTGTTCTTGCCTTAAATCCTAACACTAACTTTAACATTATTTTAACATTGCTAACCCTATCTAACTAACCTAATCCTCACCTATAAACTAGACTTCGTATAAGAATTGGATCGATGGGTTAGTAATATAACCTACCTAAGATTCAACATTGGAAGGGCCTCAAAGGAATTTGATTTTTGGTGAACTAATTTTCTCAAATTTGATGCCCAAAGGTATTGACTTGATTATCATGTTAGTTGATACGTGTTAGCTCTTTATGAAAGAACTGAGTTGAAAAACCAACCTGGTTCTGAATTTAAAGTATAATACCCACCCAACATTAGTCTTTGAATCCAAATTTAAACATTTCCTAGGTTAAATGTGGTCACAAAATCACAAGCTTAAAATTCTTAGTGTATCTAGAGGGCACCTTATCAATCAAAATTTCACCTTGGCCTAGGTGTTACATTTTGAAAAGTAAAATGCTTTGTTTTGATGGGCGTTTTGTTTTTTTCCTATGATGCTTGATTTTAAAAAATAATTTTCTACTAGTGCTTTACATTAGGTAATGGCCTTCGATTCAATGCATTCCCAAAAGAAGTGTGGTCATTGATTTCACCCTGGGCAAGAGTTTATTTTGAGAATGTCACACTCCTTGGCCATTACCTTACACTAAGAAGGTGAAGGGACTATTGTAAGTGCTAGTTCATCTTCTCCCCCATTTTAGGAATGTTGCATGGTTCCTTAATGACATATATAAAAAATGACCTGAATAGGAAAAATTGGACAAACTAGAATAGTCAAATTCCATGAGATTCCTTGAAAAGCTTTTGAGCTTGAAAAAATGTGCACAATTTTGAGTCTTGGGAGAAACTCGAAGGAGCATGACACATTAAAAAAATGACTCATGGTTAATAGTGCCAATTGGCTCAAAGTGATGAGATCGCAAGTGCCAATCGTGGTGATGATGATGGGCTCAAGTGATGAGATTGGGAGAACACAAGAAATGACTGCTGTTGTTCACTATTTCTGATTGGTCAATCATAATGAATGGTCCAAGTGGTGAGATTTGAAACTACCTCTCACTTTGTACTGTTCAGTTTGGGAGGGTTTCATCAGTTTTTTCTTGTTTATTGTTGGGCAGGAGTCCAACATTTGATTTACAATGTGACAAATCCCCAAGCATCATGAAATTTAGTGTATCTTAAATACACATAGTATTCAATAGGCTTGTGTGTAGGAGGTGTGCAGAAAAAATGTCATGGCCAATAAAATAGCTGGATTTGGTGGCATGATTTGTGTACCGTAGCCTAGGGTGAGGTTCCACATTGACATAATGAGTTTTTTTTTTTTTTTTTTTTTCAAAAAATGAATTCATTTTTTAATATTAAAATTATGTATATATTCCATCATCTACTATAATATTGTGTTACGAGTAGTGAAATTATTTAGGGGGTAGCTATTGTATGATATAATTATGCCGATTTTCAACATGTCGACTTCATATTTTCACAAAATTTCATTTCACTATTTTGAGGAGTATTTAATGACGAAACCGACCTTAGGGTAAGGTAATAAGGTTGGATAGGTTTGTGAAAATTTTAAAACACCAATGGAAATGCTAGAAGGTGGGGGGTGGGGGGACCATTATTTTCAATGTTAAGAAGAGAATAGGATTATGTGTAAGCTTCAAGATTTTTATTTATTTTTTCATTTCAGGCCAATGGGATTGCTGGATTTGGTGGTCTCAGTTTCAGTTTTTACTAACCTACGTAATAACAACCCAAGTTAACCCTCAGCTATTTATAGGTACCCACTACCCACCCACCATTTTCCTCAACGGTCCAGATGCTAAGTGTCCGGGGAATGGACGGATAAGCATCTGACACGCAGCAAGTTTTGGATAGCATGCTCGCTACCACACTTCGCAAAAACCGCAACTGCGCACATCGCGTTCCCACGTCTCTCCTTTTCTTTCTTTCTTTCTTTCTTCCTTGCTCTGTGTTTGTTGCTCTTCTCTCGCTCGCTCGCTCGCTCGAGCGGTCGGTCGCGCTAGCCATCTCTCTTTCTGCCATCAACAACAACAACAGCCTCCAACGAATTACAGCAATCCATGGCGGCCGTGACCAGCGTTGCAGCTTCACTCAGCCTCAACAGCAAGGTAACAAACTTCACACACTAAATAAAACTCATCTGTTGCATGTGGCATTGGTTCTGGCTACAGCAGAAAAAGAAGGGATTGAATGTGTGGAGAAGAGGGGGATAATTAATGGAATTTTTGGTAGCCTGGCCTGAATTTGCAAACAAGAGATTGGAATTCCTTTTGGATGAAGTAGAAGTTGGGGATTACTAAAATGCAAATGCTGTTTCTCTCTAGTTCAGAAATCCAAGCGGGGTCATTGCTGGTTCTAAACTCCAGAATCTGTGGCTGCATAATCCTTCTATGCTTCCTAATTTGCTTGTGATGAAGTGCATTTTGATTCTCTTTGATGGGGAAGTTGTGTAGGAAATGTAACTGGGGATGTGCTGCTGCTGCTGCTGCTGTATACTGCGTTCCACTATTGTTTATGGTTTTTTTTGAGTCAATGAAATGACAACTGGGGATGTGCTGCTGCTTTATAACGAGTTCCACAATTTTCTAGGGTTTGTTTTGAGACAATGACATGTCAACTGGGGATGTGCTTCTGCCATATGCTGAGTTCCACAACTGTTTAGGGTTTTTTTTTAGCCATGTTTTGAGTCTGTATGTCTGCATGTGGCAGATTGCGTCATTCCACAATGGGATGTTTGGGGGATCATCAACTCAGACATTGGCATTTGCACCACTAAAGGTGCAGATGGTGAAGAGCAAGCAAATTGGGCAGACTGTGTGCCAGGCTGCAGTTGTTTCTGATCGTGTGCCAGACATGGGGAAGCGTAATCTGATGAACTTGCTGCTCCTGGGAGCCATCAGCCTTCCATCTGCTGGTCTTATTGGGCCCTATCTGTATTTCTTTGTCCCTCCCAGGTACATACATCCTTGTGAAGCACACCATGTCTAAACCTTGCACTTGAATATTGTGTTTAGATACAGCAACTTGTGCAATGATGTATCCATGGAGGTGGACTTTTACTCTCTTTGTGTGTGTGCCAGCTCTGGAGGTGGGGGTGCCGGTGTGGTTGCAAAAGATGCTTTAGGCAATGATATTACTGTAGATGGGTGGCTCAAGGCACATCCTTCTGGTGATCGCACACTGGCACAGGGACTGAAGGTATGAAAAACTCTGCGAAGTGCAAAAGGAATGCTTGAGAGAGACAGAGACCTCAGCAGGAGCCAGTCTGGCAAGGATTGTTCCTTCTAAAGAGTATGGTTTATGCCACAGTATTTAAGCTGGTATGGTGGAGTTCTCTAGATCACACAAGTCAAAAAGAATATGTCATAAAGTAAGCAAGAATTGAGACAGTCAATCTTTTCCTCCTCAGGCAAAATAGTGGAGAAAGTGCTTGCACTCTAGCTCTGTTTTCCTCAGTTTATGAAACCATAATGATTATAATTCTAGTAGAGGTCTGTAACTGATTCTGTGTTGTGCGGTGGTTTGGACATAGGGTGATCCAACTTACTTGGTAGTAGAGAATGATGGACAGCTTGCATCCTATGGTGTGAATGCTGTGTGCACACATTTGGGTTGTGTGGTGCCATGGAACAAGGCAGAGAACAAGTTCATCTGTCCATGCCATGGTTCCCAGTACAACAACCAGGGCCGTGTTGTTCGTGGTCCTGCTCCCTTGGTACTTACACTCCTCTCCTTTCTTACCCAATTTTTTTGCAATTTAGGGTTATTACATGCACAGTGCTGCATGTTATTGCACTTGCAATGATGCAGAGATCTTAAGGACTTAATGGGATAAGGTGAATTGTTTACTGTGCTTTTTGCAGTCATTGGCTTTAGCACATGTGGATGTCGCAGAAGGCAAAGTGCTGTTTTCACCATGGACAGAAACTGACTTCAGGACAGGAGAGGACCCATGGTGGTCATAGGCACATGCATCTTTTCCCTGAGGATTGGGAACTGCCACTGGTCTATGCATGGGAACTTGGTAAACCACTTTCCTGAGTGGTGGTGGATTACATGTACTTCTCCTTGATCTCTCTATTCTTCTCATGACCCTTCCATATTGATCCCTAAACATTCTTAACAAGGTCATTTTACCTGGCATCTTTGTAAGAGTTACAAATCAAAATCTTGTGCCAGAGTTTCCAATGCAATTGTTGTGCCACTCCAATGGACAAAAGACTGCAACTGAAGATTTTATTCTTAGGAGATTGTTATAGCAAGCCATGAGTTGCTGGTAAGGATGTGGGCATGTGTCTCAAGGAGGGCTGGCTCCCAACAAGCAATCCCTCAAGACCACATTCTCCGAGTGTCCTTTGATGACCCAGAAATGACACTTGTTGCATTTTAATTCAAGGTCCACAGAAGTTTGATCCTTGACTTCTGAATCCAACAAGGCTGAAACACTGTGCCTTTGGTTCCATGAAATAGAATAACGTGCTGAAATTGACCTGATATGTGATTCTCTCAACTCCTTGATTTTAAGGCTTGATTTTTGATTGCTGAATGTTGTTCAAATCCAGCAGATAGGGACTGAGAAAGAAAAGATAAGATCTACCCTTGTAATCTATTGTCCTTGATGCTCTTTATGTGAGTGTCTTTGTTTACTGACTAGCTAATCAAAATCATCACTTTGGATGTATACACCCCCACAACTAACACATAGGTATCCTCCCTAATGGATCTTACTAGTTGGTAAGGGACAGGTGAAGATGTCCAGTACTAGAACATCGATATCTGATCACCAAGTGAGAGGATTCCCATGATATTCTCCACACTGCAAGATGCTAAATGCCCCCCCATGAGTCCTGTCTGGGCATCTGCATGAGCCCTGTTTGGGCATCAGTGCGGCACTGGGTACAGTTATAGGGTAAACAAGAAACTGAGCTAAAACCAAAGATTTGAGTCATCAATAATTTCACCAAATGGAAGGATTTGGTTTCGTGTGCTTTGTAACAGCGGCCCATCTGGACTCTGAATTTACCAGCGGCTCAGGCTAACTCCTCTCAAAAAAGTTGCTAACAGAAGAAGCAAAAACTCTTTATTATTGTATATATACATTGTTTGTCCCGAGAAGGACAAGTTGACCTGGGTTGTCGACTGGTGCTGGAATAGCTCAGTTGGTTAGAGCGTGTGGCTGTTAACCACAAGGTCGGAGGTTCAAGCCCTCCTTCTAGCGGTTATGTTTTTTCTGTTTTATTTTTTATAATAAAAAAAATACCGTCTTTATGAAGGAACCCCATTTACACTATAATTTGTAGCTTTCAGGGCTTTAGGATTTTCTCATGTATAGGGAGAGCACAAGGTATGCAAGAAGTGCACTTATGAATGTGGAGGTGTTTTGGAAGTTTATGGTCAGAAGAAGCTGAGGAGATTGCTCCTCGAAGAGAATCAAACAAGGACCAAGAAAATTTTCATTTTTTGAGTCTATTAGAGAAAGCTCATTCAAGAACATAATTCCTAAATCACCCAAGAATTCTAATTAATTTTTCTTTGCCAAAGAAGCTGTTTGCACACATTATCATTTAAAGCTTCCCTAGTGTTAAGGATTTTGGCATGCAGACAAGGTGTGCAAGTGATGCACACATGGGGGTTAGATGTTTTGGAAGTTTGTGGTGAGTCAAAGCTGAGGAGTTTGTTCCTCCCAAGAGTATCAAACATCAACCGAGATTTTTTTTGGCTTTTGAGTCTATCATAGGGATGATACTTTGTGCGTGTAACTTTTTAATCACATGTATTGTGATTCCAAGCATCTGAGAATATATGCAAATTGAGAAATCTCCATACACTCACAATTAAGAAAGCCACAATGAAGAGGAGTAAATATTCCTTCAATTTCACCTTATTCTAGAGCTTCTAAGAGAGTTTCTGTCTTTTGGAGTTCTTTCAATCTCAAATCATAATTTGGACATATGCAAATTACCATTTTCAAATGGCTCTCAAATCAAAACAGACTTGAATTACTCTTCCATGGGGTAGGAAACCAATTTCACATCTTCTCACAGTCAACTCCACAATCCCTGACTCAGAACAACAAGCCGGTTATCCCCAAATTATGTACAAAAGTCCATGTTCATACTCAAATGTCCAACAGCAATCAAAAAATCAATCCAGTGGCTCCTTCATGTTCTGCAACAAGGAATCTCATTGAGCTAATGGGGATTCCAGCATCTGTATCTGTATATAGTGCACAATAGTGCACAAGGACAACAACTCTGCTATACAAACAGAAGCAACTAATATCAATAATCAAGATAAATGTTAAATTTTCCCTAGATCTTCATCAATTTCACCCTCTTCTACATCTATATCTGGAGCAGGGGGCTTATCAAGCTCAATTTGGACCAGTTCATCATGTCTGTCTTTGTGATCTTCAGCATGGCCATCTTCAATGTCACCTTGATGCTCATCTTCATCCTCATCATCCTTCATGAAGAGACCCAACCGCTCAAGGGGGTTACCACCTTGAAGGGGGTATTGTGGAAGCCCATCAGAGGACCCATTATTGGGGCTATCCTCCTCACCTGAACTCCCCACCAGTCGCTCCACAGAGACAGATCTCAGTCTTTCTAAATCCTTTAAGATTTCGCTGCTCTCATCAATCTCTACTGTCTTCTCCATCTGTACAACACCCAAAGGAAAACAACAATTACCACATCAGCCAAGGCAATTGACAGTCCAAGTTAGATAGAAGAACAGGACTAAGCAGACTCAAAACATCAATGCAAATATCCTTGCACTGCATAACTTTCTGTAAGTTTCCCTGATGTTGCCCCAAAAAGAAATGTGAATCTTATCAGAAAAGAGGTGCTCAATGCAAAGAAACAGAGTGCAAAGAGACTTACTTGCTGAAGTGCACGGCGAGCAGCCTCTCTCTCCAGCTCCCTCATGCGTCTTGCTTCGAGGGCTGCCTCTTTCTTAGCAGCAATAGCTTCAGCTTGTAGACGTGCTTTCTCTGTAATAAAACCAAGTTCTGTCAGGAACTGGCTCTGGAGGGAGAGAAACATATATACCTTTGTAGTTCAATCACAGCTCATGCTCAAAACTAACTGTACCAGGCAGTGCTTTACCTTCTTTCTGTCGCCTCTCCAACTTCTCACGGTCTTTCCTCAATTGCTCAGGATCCACTTTCTCATTCTGGTCCACCATATGATGTAAAGGCTCATTAGATCAATACCTCACATTCAAGTTACCCATTACAAAGAAAGAAAAAGAGTTACACATCATACACAAGAACACCATAAGACAGACATTTCTCAGACCACCGCACTCTACAGACACACACAATTCTGATAATCCTACCTTATCCACCTGTAACGTCTTTTCCTGTGCTTTCAAAATCGTATCTGCAAATCTTCCCCTTAGCAGTGCAGCCCGCAACAGCTTATTGGGAGACACTTGCCTCTCAGGAGGAGTCCCTTCAGCTACAACTTCCTCGCCTGAAGAAACAAAGAATCCATCAGAACAAACCAATACCAATGGACATACATCAAGAGCATTGTTACATTTCGCTGCAGCCAATTCACCATGATCATGAGATATCCAGGCACAAAATCAAGTGATCTCAGCAACTTCTTCAGGCCTGGAACTCAAAAAGTTTGACCAGCATAAGCAAAAGACAGCAAAATACAAAAGCATAACCATATGGTACTCCATTGACTAGTATATCCCTGGAATACTCACTTTGGGTGTTGTTAAGCTGATGGGCAAGCCTGCCTTTTGAATCGCCTACGGCAGCTGAACCCATGGGTTCCTGCAGTGGTGATGATGAACATACCCGCATTTTCAGGCATTTTCAGCCTCCTCTCCACAGAAAGGTTTACTAAGTACACTGGCATGCCCTCCTGACTTGAGCTACAGCCAAAACTAGAGCAACCACTATCTTGAGAGCAGTCTGGCTCCTGTGAGCAAAAAAAGAAAGCTGCCTGCAATGCATGAAAGCACCACTAAATGCAGAAAGGTCATGAGCTGGCCCCAGCAATTACTGCTGAAGCTCATAAGCTTACTTTCCCTCACATAGTTGTTTGCTCCCTTCAGACTCTCTTCACACCTTTTCATGTGCTGTCTTGGATCCAGCACCAACTGATTGTGCATCCTCTGCATCTGACTCACTCCCTGATGAGCTGCCTGAATCTGAGTCTGCAATTCACCCATAAAGACACATGCAGGTTTTCTGAAAATCTTAAACATGGACTCTGAATCAAAGCATGTTTTGCATCTCAGATTTGCTCAAACACAAAAAACAAAAGTACTGCTCCTGTTATATCCTCTATCTACACAAAACATTGCAGTTCACTTCTAACAAAACCTTGCTCCCAACCCAAACAGAAAAAAGAAGGAAATCCCCATTTTTTCACACCATCTCAAGAACCAGAAAAAAACACTGTTCTAGCACCTGACTGATTTGACAACTGAATTCCCTTGAGATTCACCAAACTATCAAACTTTGTTCTCAAGCTCCTTAACTCATGTCATTCTATGGCATATAGTAATGCATCAAAAGTTTGTGAACACAGTTGGTAAAAATTGATGATGATTGGCCCCTGCATACATGGCTGAGAAGGAATTTTCATCAAAACAGTTGTCACCACAGCAGGAGTCATGGTGCTAAGAAGATCCATCTTACCACTTGATGATGATCCAGAATCACTACTATCACCATCAGAGCTACTTGACTTGCTTCCACCAGTTTCAGCACCTCTATCCTTGTCAATCACCACAGGAGCAAACTGTGCAGGGGCTAAATCATCATCAATATCCACCTCCTCCTCTCCACCTTCTGCCCCTGCAAGAAAATATCGATGTGAGGGGTGGGCTCTTAAATAGCATGCACACAAAGAAACAAAGAAAACATCCACAAACTACACAGGTGAATAGCAAGACAAGTACAAGATTTGAATCACCAGAGGCTCAGAAATAGACACCAACCACAAACCATGGGAAAGCAGAATTCTAAACCACTATACCATGGGAAGCAATGAGCGAAGCTGTACTCAATGACAAGGGGAAAGAGGCAAGAAAATATCTTCTCAGACCATGTACATTACCTGCCCGCATCTTCCTCGTCTCTCCAGTTGCAACTTGTGTCTGCAGTGAACAGTGTAAACATCAGGTTAGATTGACAAATAGAAGAGATAAGTAAAGGTGCACTGACTGCTTTTAAGCTGGTCCTTTGGACATTTCTTCCATGGCCTTGCATATTATTCTCCTTCTCTACTTTCCTTTGAAGGGTATGCCAGAACCCATCAAACACAACAGCTGCATTACTTGAGGCAATCTAACCTAAACTACTATTGCGTCCAACCTCCATGCATTTTTTTTCACTACAGGAGACTGGAATGAAGGCCACTGAAGAATTGAAAATCGAACTGCCACAAATGTCCCATTTGCCATCCCTCCAACAACAATCATGATCACAGCACAGATATGAATTCATCAGAACCATTCCCATTGTACAGGATGGAGGTTCAATCAAACTGTCTTGAATTTATATCCCATGTGGCATCCCCCAAAACAATCATGATTCCAGTATAGATATGAAGTTATCAGAACATTTCCATTGTACAGGATAGAGCTTCAATCTTCACACTCCTGATATGGAAGAGCAGAAAATTGGTTGATCATGTAGTTTGAGCTGGTCCTGGGAAAGAGTTCAAAGAGTTGCAGAGAAAACCTTTCAATAAAGACTGACTACTCTTATTGGAGATTGCTACAGAATGAGCACAGAATTTTGCCATTGATCATAGTACACTCCAAAATAGAGAAAAGAGATGTGAGGAATGACATGCACCTGGGGAGCCTCAGAAAAACCATGTTGAGCTTTTTTGCTTGCCTTCTTTGTTGCTTTTTTCTTTCCCCTGCTCTTCATGCAGTTGGTAATGAACCGATCCAACTCCCAAAGAGTATCGTTATCAAAGGAATCGATATCAACTTCAATCTCGTCTTCATTTTGGCCAACATCTGGATTCCGCTTCTTGATGATCTGAACTATGCGCTCGAGCTTATCTCCAGGAAGGGTTTCAAGATTAATACTGAGTTTCCGCTTCTCCTCAAAGGTCATGGGACGCTTCTCAATGTCGCTTGGCCTTGGCTTTGCTTGCGCAGCAGAAGAAGAAGCTGGCCTGACTGCTGGTGGAGCAGGTTTAGTGCTGCTGCTCTTCTTTGCCAGGGACTGGATCTGACTCTCAACTCTCTTCAGATGCTCATGCAGATCATGCAGTGAGGAGTGAGTCTGTCCACTGGTGGTAGTAGTGTCATAATGCAAGGGTGCTGCTGCCAAGGTCTCCTCCTCAACTTTGATCTTCAACTTCTCTTCCTCAAGCTTCTTGACAATATCCTTCCAGCGATCATTGAACAAGCCAGCAAGCACCTGAGCCATGACATAGACATCATGACCTTGAGGATTGTAGGTCATGGCATTGGCAAAAGTGAGCCGGACATCATCCGCAAAGCTGTTGGGAGAGGAATACAAACCCTTAGCTAGTCTATCCCTTACAGTGCCAAGATCCATGGGCTTCTGAATCACTTTGTGATAGTCATGCAGTCCCTGCTTCGCCGCATCCACAGGCTCGTTGAATACCCATGCGTACTTGTGACTCATGATCTTCTTCAGCATCGTGCTGCACTGCTTGAGAATCTCTGCCATGCGCTTTGCTCTCGCTGCTTCCACTTTCTGCCTCCTTCCATCTCCTCCTCTTCCTTCTGCCGCCTTTCCTCGGTTTCCTCCTTTCTTCGCTCCAGGAGTCGTAGGAGTAGTAGAAGAAGAACCCTTCGGCTTCAGCTTCTCTGGCGGCGGCATTCTATCCTTACCGGACACGAACTCAGAGTTCAGGTAGAGCTGATTCGCTTTCGGAGTTCTCTTTTCCTTCCCCTGCGGTGTTGTTGTTGTTATTGTTCCTCCTCCTGGAGTTCCCAGCTCCGTGACGACTATGCTAGATTGCCGTGCAAGACGAGCTTCTCGCTGTGTCATCATCCCCCGAGGAGTAGTGTCATCTCCTCCGGCAGTATCAGCAGAAGAGGACGGAGGAGGCGGTTCCGATGTCACGGAGGTCACTTCCTTCCCCGCAGAACTTCCGTTGTTACCATCCGTTCTTGAGAGATGCGCATCGACATCTGTTGTACATACTTGAGACTTGCTCGCAGAAAGAAGATATTCCTGGCGGACATCGATCTTGGCTGCAATGCTCTTCACTTCATCAAGGTTCAGCTTCAGTCTCTTCCGTAGCTCTCTTTTCTGGTCTCGGGAAAGCGAGGTAAGGTCTACGGTCAGCGTAGCGACCATCATCTTGCCTATTCCTGCTTCTTCTTCTTCGTTCTTCAAGATGCAGCTCGTGGACTTCTTCCTCTTCAAACTCCGGGAGTCATCTGAGGCTTCCACCATGTCTGCCATCGCCTTGGGAAAACTACTCAGCAGCTGATGATGATCGTTGTTATTGTTGTTGTTGCTGTTACTGCAGTGTCGCTGCTCAAAAGTGGTGTACACAAGTGCAGACGCCATGCACGCCACTCACAAGAACAACACTATTACTAGCAGACATGCGAGGAGTGACAGGCAGCTCCTGTGCAAGCCAGAGCCGGCAAAGCAGCCGCATGCAGAAACCAAATCCGCCGGGTTTCTAGATCTCTGGAACCAAAACCGCAGCAGATAATGAAAGAATCCGGGCTGTATATGAGAATCCGAGAGTCCAAAACACGGGGATTAAAGCGAACAGGTTCAGATCCTGTGGAGAAAGAGCTCCAGAGCTGCCACAGTCGATCTTTTTCAGCGTATTAGTTAGACCTCGAGAGCTCGCACCTCGAGAGCTTCGCAATGGCAGCGGCGGCGACAACAAGGATTCGAAGCTGGGGCGCAAAATAGGGTTTGAGAATTAGTCTGATTCTTGAGCAAAACTGACCGAAGAAAGTAATGGGTAGCAAGCGGCCACAATTCTTGGTACACTCCGAGGCAGAATCGAGTGAGCCACGGAGTGTAGCGGGAAGAAATCGAGCGCGAAAGAGAATAAAATCCACGGAAAATCTGAGCTTCCGCCATCGCTATTAAAAGGAGCGTAGCTTGTCCTTTCTCCCTCCATCGGTAAGACTGCCGGCGCTCCCGTGAAGCATCGTGACCGTCCATCTGCAGTGTCGACGTCACCGAAACCTCTCTTGGACGTCGATTCCTCCGAAGTCGACATCCGACGGCGCTCCGAGCATCTCACTATCTTTTAAGTTCTGGGTGCTCACTGGCTCACTTTCCGCTCTTCTTTTTGCCCTTTTAAAAAAATCTTTTCTTTTCCCCTAAAATAGCTAGCTAGGTACCCGACGGCTGGGGAAAAGAAAACTTTAAATCTTTACAGGAAAGTTTTTTTTTTTTTTTTCTTCCTTTTTCTTCCCTTCCTTTTTTTATTTTTAAACAATGTTCATCAATAATGATTTTATTATTCTAGTTGATAAATAGCTACCAAATGGAGGGGAAAAAATTTGAAGATTTTAATATAGAGTGGGTTCTTTCTTATTTTTCCTTTTGTGAATATGTTAATCATTTAAATTTTATTAAATTTCAAGAAATTGATAGGTACCCAAAAGCTAGAAAAAAAGACATAAAGGCAAAAAGGAGTTTTTAAATATGTATATAAAGGAAAGAAAATTTCTTTGTTTGCTTAATTTCAGTACAATTTAAAAAGAGCTACCAAATTCCAATAGCTTGGGAAAAAGGCATGAAAGAAAATGAATAAATCAATACCTAAGAGAGAAAGTATTATTTCTTCAATTTGAATTTTCAAAAGGCTTTTCAATAAGACATGATTTACCCTTTGAAATTGCACTCTAAAATTTAATGAAAACTTTGTGATTTTGAATTCTCAAATGATTTTAGAGGTTAAGAAATGACCTTAAGAATGCGAAGGCAATCTTTATAAGCCATACCACACTAAGACTATTGATAGTGAGTGACACGAAGGACTTTGGCACACACCTTAAACCCTAAACCCTAAACTTTCATTGGTCTTCACTAGTTTTTGCATTGTTCTTAATCGAAACGAAATCATCATCAAATTGTTTCAAATTTTGGATGAACTAAATCTTCACCAATTTGAAACAATTTGATGGTCCATTTGGAAGGATAAGGTATGTAAGATATTCAATTCATAGAAGTTTCCATCCTTCAAATCTTATTTTCATTTTCAAAATTCTTTCGGAGTTTTTAATTCTCAAAATGGGAATTAATGTTGGAAGTGGTGGGTTTTTTCTTTTTTCTTTTTCTCTTTTTTTTAAAAACTTTTGTGATTTTGCCATATTCGTAACAATCCATTAGGAGGATTTAGCCAGGTTTGGCTATGAAACTAAAAGTTTTTTTTTAGAATCCTGTTACTTTTTAAGTTCCATGTAGGACCACAGAGTCAAAATTTGGCGAACTCAGATTTTCTTTTTCTTTTTCTTTCTTTTCACTACTTTTTTGGCGATTTTTTTTGAAAATTTGTGCAAAAAAAATCCTTTGAGAGGGTCCCAGCTCATATTCTCAAATATTGCAGCAGTGAGAAATTTGGCACAATTTTTTTGACTTGTTGTAAGCATATTTTTTCAAATGAAACTAAGAATGAAAAATGTTAAAATTTTTATTTGTTGAGTTTTACTCACTAGAATTTGAAAATAATTAACAAAAATCACCATATTTATATATTATGCTTCAATAGGCAGTCAAAATTATGGAAGGATGCTTAAATGTTGTTACTTTGATGTCTTGTTTTTAACCAAATTTAGCCTTTTTTTTTTTTTTTGGAGGGGGTGGATGATAATTACACATACTACATCCCAAAATTGAAAAGAAAAACATTGATTGGGAATAAAAGAGAAGTAAATCTAAGCCCCCTTGGACCTTGGAAGTTTTAGAAGTGTGTTCTTCATATTCCTAAAAGATTTCTCCTTTATGGCCTTGCCTACCAAGGCAAGGATATTGTGTTTATATTCATTATAGAGTATATCTACTAGCTTAAGGGATTTTGGCCCCCCCCTAGGTAATAATAGGTCTATTTTTTTTTTTGAAGATTTTTGAAAAATGATATTTTGGCTTTGTGTTGAAACTTGAGATTAGTTATAGAGTTATAATATCTTGAAGGATTTGGGTTCCTTTTAGAGGATTTTTTGAAGATTATATTTTTTGTATGGTGAAATATTTTGAGTTTTCCATCATTCTTCTTTTGCCTTAAGATACTTTTTAATGCAAATGGCAAGGCCACAATGTGACACAGCCCTTGTTAAATGAATGTTGTGCTCTTCTCCAACTTCGCCATGTTTTTCGAACTTGTGTTTGACATAATTATGCACAAGTTTTCTTGGGCTTGTTTACTAGCAAAGAACATTGTGGCCAAATGAATGTGGGTCTACTTTGAACTTATGAAGTTCACATTCAAAGTACTTCTGCACATTACACATAAACAACATGGAACAACCAAAATTTCTTTTGCGGCTGTTGCTAATGACATATTTGGAGCTCAATACTACTCGCACAGATTAATCAGATTTTGTCTGGTATGCTCATTTGGATCAGTTTCTTTGGTGGCTGTAGCTAATTGAAGATTTGGAGTTCAATGCTACTTGCACAGATGATTCAAATTTTCTCTGGTAATGCTCATTTGGATCAGTTCCCTTGCTTATTCCAGTTCATGGTTCCTTTTTCTTGGCCTAGAATTCTCAACAACAAATTAACACAATGACCATTTTCCTCATAGATTTTGCAGCCTAACAAACCAATAAATTTCATGCCACACTTTGTAATAGAATCGCAATTTTGCTGTAGTTTGACCTCCAACATATTATGATCCATTCTCTGTCATAGCAGTAAAAGAAACTTTTCAACTCAACATTTCAATTCTTTCTCACAAACAAACTCTTTCACGACAGTATAACTTTGGCAAGTTTCATCATAGCAGAATCTGCAGGCACAAATCCTATTATAGCAATTAATGGACTACTGACAAAATTAATGCAAATTTCCTCAAATCCTTTCTGTGTTTACAAACACTTTGATATGCACATGAAACTAACTCTTCCTTCAGTCACTCATCACATTTCTCATCAGAGGACAGGCTTCACCTCACGGTCATGATCCCACATTATTGTAACAAGAATGGGTTGTTCAACACAACTTCTTAACTTTCCACTTGTAGATGAAATCACAACACTACTGCAATGCAAAACCCCCAAGGTCCTTTGCAATGTACAACCTTCATCACAATCACCACAATCTTCAAAAATGACATTTACTTTCCCGTTCACCCCTTGCTTCTCATCTGCCAATGATCGATCCCATATTTCCTTGTCATTTTTTCAAGTGGGTTACAAGGCAAGTTTAGGATCACAACATCATTGCAAAACGGTACACACATTTTTATTTCAAAATATTGTCATTTGTTGAACACACACATGTATGAATATGCATACAAGCTTAACAATTCATGTTCAATTACAACTCCATTTGCAAGTCCCGCAATTCGTATAATGTTGACAACTCCCACATGCTACACTACATGCAAGCCATTCGGCCCCCACCCCATGCAATCCATACACTATTCCTAAACAACATTCAAGTCCAATCAATCAATCAAATTCATTGCTTTCACATAAATGTGAACATTTGAAGTTTGAACCAAGGAATCGCTTACAATGTGGAAACAACATGGGAAATTTATGAAATAACATTATCACACACATTGGAACTTGGAACTAGCAATAATGCAATTAATACATGATAAGATAAAGAAAATGCCAAAAGCATATGAATGCAATCTCAAAGGGCATGCAAGCCTATGCAAGGCAATCATGTAACAAACTAAAGAGCACAAGGATCCAAAGAAGTCAACCTTGTAGATATTCATTTCATATTGAACAATGAATGAGTCCAAAATTTGGCCTTATTTCAAAGAACTAAATTTGTTTTGATTTTGATTTTATTGACTATTTGTTTTAAGATAGACACAACATTTTTTATTTGGGTTATAATCATCAGCCTCTTCTTACAATTTATTCTAGGTCATTTGACCAAGATGGAGATGAAAATTGATTAGTTCAAGGTTTTTGAATGTATTTGTTACATTTTCCTAAGATCTAGGTTATGGCACATGTGTGAAACTAATTGCCATATTTTCGGGGTCATGATATATAAATGGGCACAATTCAAAGATTTTCTTTCTCCTTATCATAATTATGATATTCCCATCTTGCAAAATGGATACCATAATCCTTGATCGGATTTGGCAACAAATTAATTAAATTTAAAATTTTAATTTCAGCACTTGGTTTTGAATTCTGAAATTTTTGGTAAGTAATGGTTAGAAAAAATAATAAACATGTGCTTGTTATGTTTATGGGACAATCTTGTGTCTAGACTGTTTCAATCTTAAGTTTTTGAACTTTGAGTTCTATAGCTCAAAACAGTTGAAAACTTGTAGATTTTTAATTTTATAATAATTATAATTTTTTAAACACAAGTATAAGTAAAATTTCAAAGATTTGGCAAAATGAAATTTAATTTAATTTATGCCAAAATCGTTCATGTATATGGTAGTTCTAAATGTGAGGTTGTACTATAGACCCCCACCCCCCAAATATTATATTGTTTTGGGTTTGTTTCAAGTTTATAGTTTTTCCCAATGAACCATTTTGTTGCCTATGCATTGAATAAACAACTAGAGTTCATGACTATTGGTTTCCTACAAATTCATAAAGTGGACTACTGGAAATTCAGAGGAATCCATAAAAACTTTAATCCATATTAAAAGGAATCCATAGAAAATAAAATTCACACCGCAAACCAAGAAGGATTTTATGTTTTTAAGGAGAAACTATGTTTTGAAATTTTGTCCTTGCAAAGCGTGTTAGATTGTGTTTTTTCTTACAACCTTAAAAGTTAAAGGATATTCATAAACATATTTCCAACTAAAAAAACATTTAAAAGGCATTTCAATTAAACTTCACATTATAATATATAAACTTTTCAAAGAAAATGTCTTTGAATGTAATAGAATTACAAAGCGAGTAAAATGAATCAAAGCAATTGAACAAAATCAAATCCAAGCATTTAATTGAACATTGAAACAATAAAAAATTTCTACAATTCAAATAAAAAACAATTATTGCAAGCACTATAGCTCAAAAACCAAGTTGAAACAAAGTTGAATTTTGGGGAGATAATGATGGGCACAAAGGATTTTAAATCAACAAAGTTACATTATAATAAATGAGGTTCTTGAGTTGATGTTTTTTCACATGCTGGCCTATTGTAAGTCTTCTATTGAACTTGTCCATGACATTTTGCAAAACAAGAAAACTTGTATATAGTTTCAGAATGTTATTTGATTTTCTTAATCAATTTGCAACAATTTTGAATGCATCACAATTGAAAAATTGGTTTATTTTTCATATTATTCCTACTCTAAATAATTATTAAAGATATTTTGACCAAAGGGTGTAAACTCAATATAAGGATCCATTCATGTCAATCATTTGAGTATTTATGAACCAAATATTCTTAGAATCATGATTTACAAATCAATATGAAAGTTTTTTTTTCCCCCCAAAAAAGACATTGCATTATATTTTATGTAAAGGTGTACTTGTAAAAATCATCATAAAAATGTCATTATTCAATAATTTCAAATTCAATTTAAAAGTCTTTTAATAATGAAAAAAATTGTTTGTATTGTTTTTAAAAACAATTGGTATTCAATACTCATTAAATTTGTTTCAAATTTAAACAAATGTTGCATAATATATTAAAATATTTTTTAAAAATCAGCTCATCAACCTTTGCATTGTTCAAATTCTAACATTATTATTTAAATTTGATTAAAAGGTTAAAAAACAAAAAATGACATACATGATGAATGTAAGTTTTGAACAATTATATATATATATATATATATATATAATCATTACATGGAATGATTTTTTGGATCATTACACACAAAAAATTCCATACCATACTCCACCAAAAGTAATGCATAAATTGTCAATTTTATGATTACAAGACCATTATTGTTAATATTGTTCTTACCTTTGAATTTTGGAATGTTTTCAATTATACATTTGTTTAGAAACCACAAACTGTTTTTCCTTGCATGAGTTTTTATAAACCAAACAATATTTTTCATAGTATTCAACTTTGATTTTGGAGTTGAAATCAACATGGTTGCAAAAATGAATCACAAATTAATGGTTGATGAAAATGTCAACAACAAAAAAATATAATAATTAACTATTGGGCAAAAAATTCTATTACACAATGATCAACATTGAACTTTTAATTTTTGGAAAATGTTTGTTGGTACCTACACACCAAGGAAAAAAACACAAGATTAATCAAAAAAATCTTCAAATTGAAGAAATGAAACAAAATTAAAAGGATAAAATTGAAATATATTATCTAAAATAAGTCTTGAATTCATTTATGTGAGGCAAACATTCATTATCATCAACATTTCAATTGTAAATTAAAAAACAGCTTGAGTGACCAAATTTCAAACATGCAAAATAACCAAGCCAAAGGTTAATTATTTAAAAATGAATTATTGGGCAAAAAGAAGTTATTAAAGTCACTTTAATCATAATTGATGTTTTTAAACATGTTTGTACAATTTTTATAAACTAAAATAATGGCAAAGATGTGTGTTGTATTCGTATCACACCCTTTTTAACTTATATATCAATTTAACGATGATCCAATAAATATAAATTACTTTCAACATGTTTAAAAATTTATAACCAATGTTCTTTGTGCTTGGAAAAAAAATGACATAGTGTAAAGTGTGGTCATAACACAATCTAAGCATAATTGTCAATCCAACATTGTTTCAAGACTTTTTGACCAATCCCATGTTACCATATCATCTAATCAAAATTAGTTAGTCAACTCAAAAGACTATAGCAACTTCTATTACCCCATTTTTACTTTAATTTAATGTTTATTTTGTTTCAAGATATGCCACTTTATAGACAACTTGACAAGATATTGATTTAATAGTTTTGTTAATACTAGCCACGATTAACTATAGACATGTTTATTCTTTCATTGGCAACAAATTTCATTCATTCAAATGTCATATACACTAGTAGGATTTTTTTAAAAATAATTATGTTTACAACTAGATTTATAGTAATTTTGGATTAAACAACTATGGTCCCTAAATTGTGCCAAACAACTTGTTTAAACAACTCAACATGACATGTGTCAAGTTGTGTCCAAAACAACTATGTGTAGTGTCCATATGGATTTACAATAAAAATAAAAATATGTAGTCATTTTATAATCATTTAAGACATATAGTCATGTTACAATCATTTACGACACCATGTAATCATATTGTAGTTATTTTGGACCAAGTTTAAAATGTCATTAGAGGGAATTGAACTTTCATCTCCATGGCCACAAACCAACTCCTTAATCATCTAACCAATACTTCAACGTGTGATATATTATGTCATCACATAAATATAAAACATGTATATTTTAAATTTTATGCATATTCATATCATTATTTAATTATAAACATACTCATAAATACCACATGATTTAATTTTTAAAAATAAATTCAATTATCATTGATTGAACCTTTATACATGTATGCATGCAATTTGTAGAAATAATGAACTAAAATACAACATTTTTATAAAATCCTTAAAAAATGATTCCACTTGAACTTCATATACACATGTGTTTTTATGTAATAACATACATGACTATTGCTATTGCAAAATGACAAATGAATTTTTTTGTGAGTGTACACATCAAATTATATTTTATGATGTATGATGTATATTATTATTTATATTTTTGATATAGTTCACAATATAAAATTAAATTATGACTATGATTATGTTAATTTAATTACATATTTACACCATGTGGCAAAATTATACATGTTATAAAATGATGGACATTAATTTTTCACATCATATTTTAAATAATATTATAATCTGTTTAATAAGTAGTTGGATAAAATACCAAATCCTTTTAATATCATATGCAATATCATAATGTCATAATTATTATTGTTCATTAGTCATTTTAACAATTTTATATCTTTAGCTTGAAAATATATAAATTGAATACATGCCCATATTATGTTAAACATTCATTCCACTAATCTATTAGTTGTAATTAAAAAAAAATACAAGTAAGTAACAAGTACATTTGCAATTGAGTATTCAATATGGTGTTCAAAGTTATTTTTACATGACAAGTTTGATATATTATGACTATAATATGCACAATTTGAAAATACAACATATTTTATTATTTTCCATAACTTGAAAATAGAAAAAAATCAACATTTCATCTATTTTCAACCCATTTTGTAAAACCAATACATCTATGCAAATTTTTAAAATCTTTTAAAATATTTAATTTATATTAAAAATATAAAATTTTATTATATAACATAATAAAATTTTATTTTCATATTAATCATTTCATTTAAAAAAAACTTTCAATACATCAAAGCTTATTTATTATGATTTGTCATTTTTTGTGACAAGGAATAATAATTGATTATTTTATGTGTTTTTTCCTAGTTACAACCTTGCAAGGCAAGGGATTAAAAATTAAAATCTTAGTAGGAAAACAAATAATATAATGAAAACACAACAAAATTCAAAAATAATAATAATAACACATAACAAGATTCAAGTGAAGTTACTTTGAAAGGAGGTACAAATCATTGTTTTTGAAGATGTCACGTGTGTCAATTTAACTTTTTGATTAAGCCCTAATTAATTAGGGATAAACTAAATTAATTTAATTATTTGGGTTTTATCTTGAACCAATTTAGGTGTGAATGGGTTTTGAAATATTTTTGTTGATGGGATATAATCCCACATTGTGTGATTTCAAATCATTCTTGGTGAATTGAAATACTAAAACACATAAGTTTTGTTGTAGATTTTTGTGTTCTGTAAGTTTTTGTTGCATGGTTTTTGTTGGGTTTTGCTTTGTGTTTTAAGATTGGATTTTTGTTTGTTGCAGGTGAGTTTTATATTTTGAATCACCAAAAATCACTTCTTGAATTTTATGCAACCCTAAAAGTTCAATTGCTTGCACAAGATTTGTCGGAACAAGTATTGTGGACCAAATTTTGTTTTCAATGATGCATGGCATGGATTTGTTTTTTCTTCGTTTATTTGTGTTGTAGTTGGGTAGGAAATGAAGATGGGGGGGGGGGGGGGGGTTTTTTTTGTTTAGAAAATTTTCACCACAAATTTTTTTTTTTTTTTCCTCTTTTTTACAACCAAATGGGTTTTCAAAATTTAATTTTTATACA
>Ga0116227_10001663_pt1 | contig 50225 bp, 44 predicted proteins | sample S1TSphgellanicum_FD_89693 | JGI IMG/M metagenome (GOLD analysis project Ga0116227, IMG submission 89693) | Host-associated microbial communities from peat moss isolated from Minnesota, USA - S1T2_Fb - Sphagnum magellanicum MG | ecosystem: Host-associated > Plants > Peat moss > Unclassified...
TTTTTGCGAAAAAGCCAACGAAAAAGGGGAAAAAAACTATTGTTTTTTTCTTCTTTGATAAAAGGAAACCAAAAAAAAAAAAAACTAAAAATAACTCTTCACTAAAAAAAAAAAAAAAAAAAAACAGAAGTTACCATTGCCTTCTGTTTTTTTTCTCTCCTTGTTTTGGTGCCATCGACTTTTCAGCTCCAACAAAAAAAAGAAAAAAAAGGAAGGTGACGTTACTGGCGTTGCCTTCTATGATGCCAAAAAAAAAAAGGAGGAGGCGACAATAGCGCTGCCATTGCCTTCTTTGCTGCATGAGAAAAAAAAAAAAAAAAAAAACTGCCGTCGCCTTCTATGTTCCAAAAAAAGAAGAGAAAAAGGCAATGGCAATGTTGCCTTCTTCTTATTCTTGCTGCAACAAAACAAAGAAAAGAAGGGGATGACAACTACCGTCCCCTTTTGCCTTCCAAAAAAAACTAAAGAAGAAGGCAACAGCAATAAAGTTGCCGTCACCTTCTTCTTCTTAGTGCAACAAAACAAAGAAAAGAAGGGGACATTAGTTGCCGTCCCCTTCTACCTTCCAAAAAAAACCAGAAGGAGAAGAAGAAGGCGACAACAACGTCGCCTTCTTCTTCTTCTTCTTCTTACTGTAACAAAACAAAGAAAAGAAGGTGACGACAGCAAGCCGTCGCCTTCTTCGCTGCGCTACAACAAAAAAAAAGTTGAAAGAAGGTAAGAAGGCCTACCTTGAAGCTTGGAAGTGAGTCCCGCTTCGGCTCTGGTTTTGGCGCTCTTGCTCTAGCTCTAGCGCTCCCGCTCCTATGCTCCCACTCCGGCTTTGGCACTCTGGTGATGGCGATCGGAGGTAGGAGATGGGAGGTAGGAGGGGGGAGGTAGGTAGGAGAGGGGAGGTAGGTGGGAGGTAGGAGGGGGTAGGTAGGAGGTAGGAGGGGGGAGGTAGGTAGGAGGTAGGTAGGTAGGTAGGAGAAAAATGTTTTGGGGCAGAGTAGAGGCCAGAAAAAATATATATATTTGGGCAGGGAGGATGTGGTTTTGGTTCATCCCCAAAACGGCTTCAACGGCCTCATCCTCAACTGGTGCATTGGTGGCTGCTGGTTCACTCCAGCCGGGTGAAGACAGGGTGAACTCGGAGATATCTCTATTGTGTTTTTACTTAGAATATGCAAAAGATATAAGCAGGAATGGTTATTATAAGTTTGGTACCCACAATTCAAAAAAAGGGGGTGGTATTAAGTCTTGATAAGGTACATCAGAAAATAGCAGGAAATGTTTAATATAGTTACCCGGGTGTTGAACCCAGTTTGGAAGAGGACAAAGCCAATGAGGTGAGTTAGCATGGACCCGAGAAATTTTGGGATCAAGTGGTGTTTACAAGTGTTGGGTGGGTACCAAAATGTTAAAAATAACCAACTGATTCAATTCTTTCATTTTATAGTAGGTTCAAGGGATTTTGCCCCCTAGAAACTAGGTGAGATGATTCATCCTAATTTGGTTGTTAAAAATTCACATCCACCTTTTGACATTTTGTTTTCTCTGCCACCTCTTCAAGTGTGCACCTAGCCCCAAAATTAAATATGAAACCATTTTTGAAAAAATGTGATTGAAAACATTCAAATACACATGTGATGACCAGTTTTGTATTTTGGTTTAATTTTTTTCACAAATGTGAAAAATAAATATGAAACGGGAATATTTTATCACTTCTTCTTCTTTTTTTCAGAAAAAAATCATTAGATTTGTAAAAAATTGAAAATCATGTTGGATCATCTTTAAAATGTTTAGATAGGTTCCTAGAACATGTCATCATTTAATCTGAGATCCATTTTAGCTTCCTCATAATCAATGTGATGTTAAAAAATGAAACAAAAACCATGACATTTTTTCGTTTACAACAACATGATGATGTTAATTAAAGTAGATTTATTTATTATTTTTCCTGTAGCTATGACCAATTTATCATACAATATTAATTGTTGATATAAAATTAATGGCAAGGCCATTGTGTATAAATACATCTTGTTTTTCCAAAGAATTGAGATGGTTCTATTAATTTTTTTAATCACTTTTAAACACCTTTCCTAATTCTAATATTTTATCTAATTATTTATTTGCAAAATCGATTCTTTCATAACTGATTCTTACTTCATTCACATTATATTGATATATACAAGTAATTGCATAAATAGTTTATTATACTTAAATATTTGTAAGAAAATCAATTTTAAAATTCAAATTGATTTCTTACAATTATTTCCAAGTATTTAAAATAACTTTTCTAATTACAAGAAGCAAAATGCTTGTATTTCAACTTCTTGTTGAACTGTTGAATTGGAAACGAAGCAACTTGTAGCTTACAAGTTCTACAAACATAGGTAGCCCTAAACCCTAAAACTAGACTATCTACTCCCTATGTCCTCAACCTTACTTAAGAACTGGACCATATAACCTACCCAGAATTCACACTTAGAAAATTTGTTTGTGAACTGGTTCTTTGCACACTGATCCCCTGCCCACTGGGTATCAGCCTGGGTAGACCCCCTGGATGATACCCATCCAGTTCTTTCAGAGAGAACTGGGCCGATATGCCCAGACCCACTTCTGAACTCATGTTTAATACCCCACCCAACACTGGTGTTCACAGTGTTTTCCATTGGGTTCTCAACATGTGCTGACAAAGCTCCCAATGATTCTAACACTCTGTAGCCCCCAGTGTGTGTACACAAATGTCAACATCGGCTAAATCCAGCAACATGCCCAGCTGATTGCATCTATTAATAACCGATGAATACAGGGTGCTCACAATAACTGGAATCATTGCAATCAATGGTAGGCAACTGGCAAGGAGATGGAGACCATTATCAGATTAGCACAGGAAGAAACAGAAAGTTCTGAGATGTCTATTACATCCTACTATGATCACAAACCCGCAAAAAAGACCCGCACATTCTCTACCTAAGAATTTAAAAAGTGACTGGCCTCTGACTCACTGCCTCACATGGAGCTCAGGCTGTGGATATTTACACATGTAAGCACTCATGGCACTGATGCTTGATCACACCCACCATGGTATTATTGCACATGGGTTTTACATTCCTAATCTCACTTGCACTGCACTGTGTGATGTGCAGTGAAAAGCAACTTTTTACTGCATCAACATGGTTCTCCAGTGTGGAGGGGGAAATTGTTGTACATAGCAGGTTGAGCAGCAGTGATAGGTTGGATATCAGAACCTAATCGAGTTCATTAGACTGTGATGGGGGGAAAGGGGTTTTTCGCGTCCTCTTCCCTGTTGGATACAAATTCACCAGTCATCATCGTCATCATCATCATCAATGTCATCGAAGTCGTCAAAGTCATCGAACTGGAGATTGAACAGAAAGTTTTCAATACCCCCGACCTCCTCCTGCAGAAAGTACAGAGCAGTTCTGTGTTAATCTTCCATCTCCCAGGCAAGAATACCAAGGGGCAGCTGTCCAAAATACATCAATCTCTCTGTGGTCCCTTTCAGCACCTTAAATTTGCATAATGTCACAACATCAAAACAAACCACAAGCCTCCTGCACAGGATTGACTCTTTTATGGGCAACATCCTGCATAGTACCATTCACTGTCCATTACCCCGTATTTACCAGTCAACAGTTTCTTAGGAATTTCCTCCAGCTACCTACAATGATTTTCAAAGGAAGGTACAAAGGCCCTTACCACTTCCTTCCACCTGTTATTCCTGATCATGTATTCTTGAACTGTCCACACAGGCCCATCCCTTAGCTGCACAGACATTACCACAATCTTTAATTCCATTGCTAAAAGTGATATAATGTACAAAAACAGATGCATGGTACCCCAGCAATAATAATTTTCCTCATAGTGGCAGAGGTGAGCTCACATGTGATTCAACAGTTTCAAAGTGAAGCTCCTGTTTGCTTGCTAGATGAGGTGGTCCTGTCTTGATGGCTGGTTTTGAAGATGCATGAACAGTTGAAACCAAGTCTTTCAGGAATGTGCTCCTTGGCATTACCACTGCAGGCACAATCAACTGTGCATTTAGTTCCACATGACAAACTGTAGGATACTCAACCCTGGAATCTGAATACTTCACTTGGACACTAATAAAGATTTTGAACAAATATAGTCAGCAAACAAAGTCTCCCATTTTCTTTTGTCTACAAATTTCTCTCATCTTGTCACAATACTCACATTTGGCCTGCCGAGCATCCACTGAACTGTGTTTAGCCTCTCGAGTATGCCATGTATCCAATGAATTTTGCACTTTCTCTTCTCTGCTGACCTGCACACAAAGCAGATATTGGGTTTCATTTGTCCTCTATCTCAAAAGAGCAAAGTCATGTGTTCCTTATAGGTAGTATCATGCAGCAAACAAGTATGTATGCTTCACTGTGTACTTGACATTTCATAGAAACAAGAAAGATGTAAATGCACTCTGTTGAAAAATTGACACAGGACAAAAGAATACAACAATGTATATGGGTAGTTTCAAGCAGTTGCTAGAGATAGACTGAGGTCCTCAAAATCCTACAAATAACTCCCATCTTCAATAGAGAACAATATGAAGTGCAGATAGCAAAGGCTGGACTCACCATAATCCTGTGGAGAAACCCGCTAACTTGCACATGACATAAAAAAAAACCCAATGCACACAACCAACACTGTCAGCACCAAGTTGTATGACCAACAAAAAAAAGAATACCCTTTAACCCTTTTGGTAGTTACAAGTCAAAAACATTGAGGGTGCAAATTGTGACAGGGAAAAAAGCCAGATGGTAAAACACAGCAGGACAGAGACATACCCCCTTTGGAAGCCTTCATCCGCTCCTTGATGTGCATGCTGGATTGGGGTTCCGGGACGGCAAGCTTAACCATCTGCAAAGAAAATTGACAAAACAAAGATGCTCCTGAGAAATGCACTCACATCCCTTGTTGCAGCCACCTGGACAAACCCTTTACTCTTCAAAGTAGAATTTGAATGGGAACTCACATTTTCATAAGGCCATGTACATCATGGAAACACATACATACCTCATGGTGGACTCCCTCAGCTTCCCTCTGTGCCATCCTTTTAGCTTCCTCCCTGGTCTCTTGCTCATTCAGCTCCTCCATAGCAGCTCCCAGCAACGGTTTGTGTAGCAACCGTGAAGAATCCTGCTAGAAAGAAAAACAACAAGTCCATCTTTCATACCTCCTTTCTCACAGCTCTTGATGCAAGTCAGTCATACCGAAGGCAAAACTGCACATCAACCAAAGATCTTGCAGTTTATATGGGAGTTCAAGAATTCACAAGAACAGCTCTTACCATGACATGGGCTGCTGATTTACTCCTGTTGTAGACAGGGTTTTCGGCTCTCGTCAGGGGCGTCTGGTCGCTAGACCAGCCTCCTTTCCCTGTATCTGTCAAGGGCACAGCAACAGCGCAACCCATCTCACTCCTACCGCTCCCCATGGGCCCCATGGACTTTATTCGCGTAATCTCGGAGTCTCCTGCAGCAGGAGGAACGCTAGTACTGATGGCCAATACTCCGCCAGCAGCGCTTTGAGCGGCGGGGGGAGGAGCCGAGGCGTTGAGCTCGAACAAGTCACTGTCCATCAGATTCCATTGCTGCAGAGGCGGTGGGGTGACAACGGCTGCATTCTCCGGATGTGAACTAGCAGTCCCCTCCACACCTGTGCCGCCGTGTGGTGCTTGTGGCTGAGACAAGGTTTCTTGGGATTCAGTGGTTCCCCAGTCGATCAGGTCCACCTCGTTCCAATTCCCTGCCTTCGCTAAATCATTCGCCGCGTCCTCTGCGACGCCTTCTTCTCCGGACTCATCAGTGCTCCCCCTAACATCCCTTTCGATCATCGTGTCTCTCTGGTTCTCTTCTTCTCCACTTTTGCACAAATCGCCTCCGACACTCCAAACTACACCTGATCAGAAGAACCCCAAGTCTCACACACCACTGATCCTCCTACAGGAACCTCGTCACCTGAATACTTTTTTCTGGATTTCTCGATCACTCGCAATTCTGTCAACAACACCACCTTGAAGAACCTGCAGGGGCAGCAGCCCACATAGCTAGCACACCCACAAAAGATATTTCAGTGCAAAGCTCAAGAAAGCTCCTTAAACCCTACACATTTTGGTATAACCGCCCCTCCCGGTTGCCAAAAATGAAAAAAAAAACCGCGAGAGTATTTTGGTTATGGAAAACGAACTCAAAAGCAACTCCGAAGAAGAAAGAAGCAGCAGCAGCAGGAGATAACGAACCGACAATCTCCAGAGAGCAGGAAACACAATGAGCAGGAAAAGAGAAGCTGAAAAACAGAAAGAAATAGTACCGTTCGAGAAGCGAAGAGTTGGCGAAGGAAGAAGAAATCTGCAGAGCAGGTAAATGGAAGCCGACAACCGAAAGAGAGTTCAAGGAAGGAAAAGAATGGGCGGAAGAATAAGAATAATAGACAGCAGCAGCAACAGCAGCGACAGGAGATGAGGAGATGAGAAGGAGGAGGAGGAAGTAAACAACAGGGGCACGAAATGGTGAAGTAGAACAAGAGAAAACACGCAAAAAAAAGAAGAAAATATTTGGGGAAGGGAAAACGCGAGAAGGAAGAAAATGAGGAAGATGAGGACGATCGAGGAAATTGGCAAAGAGAGCGCGGAGTCGGCGCAAAGGATTTGAAGGAATCTACGGAATCTGATAAGAACTGGGGACGGGATATACCTGACGAAGAAAGGAGAAGAACAAAGAAAGAAAGAAAGAAGACGAAGAAGAAGAAGAAGAAGATGGCGAGAACGAAGAAAGAGACGGACAGAAAATACAAAATTACTTAACTTAGCCGAGAAAGAAGGTGGAGACCTGAGGAGGTGGAGACTCGACACTGCGTCCAGGGGAGAGTGTGCTCTTGACCAGGCCGTCTTTTTTTCACCGCCGCTATAAAGACCTGGCTCCCAAATTCTTTCTTTAAAGCCTAGTCGGAGGGGGGGAGCATTACTGCGCGTTTTTCTTCTTTTTTTCTTCTATTCCTCCGCGAAAGACGGGCCGGCATTTCGAGAAAAAACGTAACTTGCGCCGTGGAAGGCTCATTACGGGCCGGCATTTCGAAAAAAACGTAACTTGGCCCATGGAAGGCTCATTACGGGCCGGCATTTCGAGAAAAACGTAACTTGCCCCATGGAAGGCTCATTGCGGGCCGGCATTTCGAGAAAAACGTAACTTGCCCCATGGAAGGCTCATTGCGGGCCGGCATTTCGAGAAAAACGTAACTTGCGGGCCGGGCTTTATGTGGAGGAGGGTATAGTACCCCAGGGCTGGCCCGTTGCACAATGTCTAAAATCAACGAATACATAAATCAATAAAAAAATTTAAGTCAACTTTTAATTATTTTTTATGTATTTATTTATTTATTTATTTTCAAGTGATACTAGTTCAGTGTCACGGAAAAAAAAAGAAGTAAAAAACAATGTGAGGCATTTTGTATAGGAGAAGGGTGTATTAGGAGACCCTTCTCTTATTAAGCAAAGCATTGTTATGATGATGACATTGTAGAGAGACAGGTCGATGGGTAACTTCTTTCACCGAGTGGAAATTATTTTGACAAGTTTGCAGAATACCCTTTCGAATTGTATACCTTATTGTTCTTGTGACATCATCATTGTGGCATAACAAATTTAAAAAATTTCAGCCCAATGAAAGATCAAAATATATTTTAAATAATTAAATTAAAATTAAATTAAAATTTTATTTTAAAAATATATAAATATATAAAAAAAACTTCGATGCTTTTTGAAAAATGAAACGTTTGCTCTTTCCAAAATTGAAGCATTCACAAGAGTTTTCCTTGCATAAGTGTTTTGTTTTTCGAAATGCTTCTTCACAAGATCTTACATGTTGTAAGTGTTCTTCCAACTATAATATAAAAAAATTTGGGGGACATTCTTAGTTTTTACTTGTAAGGTAAAAGGTCTAAGATGAAAGGACTTGTTGAATAAGGGCCCTTGAGGCATGAGGTGAAGGGTCCCAAATTTTGATCATTCTTTCATTTGAGGGTTTTTACTTGACTTAACAACCTTTTTTAGGGGGTGATTTTGACTAGAATAAAGGCCTTGCCAATTTGACACCATGGTTGATCAAGCAAAAACCTACCTTCAAGGGTTTTGCAAAGTGTAAAATTTTCATGTCATACCCGATGGGTACCTTTAGGATACTCATTGAATGTGATGGGAAAATAAAATAAAAATGACAATGGGCATTTCAAAACCATAATGCCTTCAAAGGCAAACATTACACTTTTCAAAATCAGCTGTATTGTATTGTGTTTTTAAAAACACCGTGCACACATACACCAAAAAATGAACCTAACTTTATAGGTATAATGTAGTGCTCAAAGCTATGAGCATTACCAAAACAAAGGCTCCCACAAGGTGGAGTCAAGGTATGCCCAATTCCAATAATGCCCATAGTCAAAGGCATTACATAGTGTACAATTTGACAGATTTTCAAATTTTAACTTGTTTTTGAAATACATGCTACATATTCCTAAGGGTATGTATTGTTGGATATCAATTTCCTGAAAAATTATTTAAGTTATTTTTACCAAGTTATAGTTATTTGAAATATTTGTGTTACATGCACATATTTTTGGAAGTATGAAATATGTTAAGTAATTTTTTAAAAATATCTTTAGTAAAGTTTAGTGTGAAATATGTCAATCCATGAGAGGATGGCCTTAACTTTGGAAATTCATAATTAAATTATACTTATTCAATTAATTACTTAATAAAAATTAAAAATCGAATGATTTTCAAATAATTTTTTAAAAAAAATTCCAAGAAAATTTTCAAATGATGTTTTAAATTTGTGTTCTTAACCAAAAAGTTTAAGGAAATCAACTAGCGTGACATTCCTAAACTTTTTAAAAATGTAATGAATAGGAACATCAAAATACACAATATCTTTGATATTATCAAAATTTCAAAATCTATGGAACCTAATAAATGTACTCATTAAAAAAATTTATGAAAAAAATTTATTTAAATATTTTTTATAATTTTTCAAAGTTCAATGGGTCTAGGAAAATCAAGGCATGATGTTCCTAATGGTATCACCCAAAGATGCTTTTGTCCAAGGTTGAGTGGATGGGTGGAAAACTTGTGTTAAAATTAGCATTTATATCTTATGTATTCTCTCATCCATGTCTTATCAATTTCCAATATGGTATTAAAACTAGGTTGTTTTTTAGGGAAATAGATGTTGAAGTTGTTTTCAATAATCTTTGAAGCTTTGAAACATTGAATGTGTTTTTTGTTTTTTGAACATTTTGCTGAAAGTTGCAAAGCTTTGGGTATTTTGTTTTTTAGCACTATTATTCTCATAATCATGGCATTCATTTTTTATGTTTGAAGTATTGAAAAACTAAATGGTAATAATTTTCATACATGGAAGATGAAGATGGAATTTCTTTTACATCAAAAGGATTTATGGGAAATTGCTTTAAGAAAATTATTGCCACCAGAAGTTGAACTTAGAAAGATTGTTCTTGAAGGAAACATTTTTGAACATTATTATTCATGAAGAAAAACAAGTTGGTGAACATGGAAGAATTATCCTAAATATTGTTGATTATTTGTTGCATCATGTAACATACGTATAAATAGCAAAAGATGCGTGGGATAATCTTTGTGCAACATTTGAAAAAAGACATGTTGGCGACAAATTGCAACTATGTCAAGAGCTTTATAATCTTAAGATGGAGGAAGGCATCGTAATGTAAGTTCATATTGATAAGTTTTGGATGATTACATATCAATTAACAAATATTAATCATAAAATTTATGATGAAAATTTGGCATTCATACTTTTAAGGAATTTGCCATTGTCTATCCATACCTTTGTAGTTTCATTTAGTATTCGCATTGATCAATTGTCTATGGAATTAGTATGTGGACAATTACTACAAGAAAAATTATGATGTAAACGAAAAATGGAATTTAACCATGGTACAAAACATGAAACATTAATTGTTAAAGGTGTTTTTGGGAAGTTCAAAAAGGTGTAAATTGGAAAAAAATTAAGAATGAAAAGTAGAACAATAAAGGAACTTACCACAATCGTGGCATTAAAAGTCATTCTACAAATTAATTGTCACAAGAATAAACAAAATTGGAAGAACAAATTCAAATGTTCTTCATAAGTAGTTGTAATGAATATGAAAACAACCAAGTGTGTAGGATTTCTTAAACAAAAATGAGAACACATGCAAGCCTAATTCCAAATCCAAATCGCGAAAAAAGAAGAATAAGAACAAGAACATAACATATGCAAGATAAGAATTCAACAAGATTTTATTGCAAGAATAAAATAAAAACATAACAAGGTTGTGATGAAAAAATGTACCCAAAACTAGTGTTAACTGGTAAAAATTTCTAAACTAGTTAATACCATAGGCTCTTAGTAATTAATAGTTACTAGTGGTAAATTTACCATCCCTTATCCAAGGGGTGAAGCTGGTGGGATTAAATAGTTCATGTTAGTGAGTTGTTGAGGGTAATCCACCCATTCATTTAAGAGATTTCTAGGAAGAGATTAGGATAAAAACCTTATTTTTAAGGGTCAATGTGGGCTTTGTGTGGTTTGTAAAGGAAGATTAAAAGAGGTGTTGGGTGAACTTCCATAGTATTAAAGATTTATGGTAGTTCAAGGGATGGAAAATTCATGGAATAATGTGTTTGTATTTGTGTGTGATTGTAATGAAAAGATAGTTGAAGGATTTGATGGTTTTTTTTTGTTGTATCTTGATTTTATTAAAAAGTGTGGAAGGTAGAGTAGTTAAAAATTACACAAGTAGACTACTCCCTTTAAAAAGGTATTTATGTATTTTTTTAAAAACATTGTATAATGAAACATACCATTTGGTAGCTTTTGGAGAAACAAGTTGTTGGTTGTCATAAGAAGTTAACAACTAGTATCTAGTGGTAGAATGTAGAGAAAGAACACTAGTAGGTAGCCGCCTACAAACTAAAAGAAATTGCTAGAGGCAATAAACACTAGCTATGAGGGAATGTTGTGTGCTATAGATGGTAAAGAGTAGGGGGGAGGCCTCCTAAAGTGCTACATGTGGCAAGGAGAACTATTAAAGGACCTGCAAGTGTGGTGGAGATGGGGTAGTCATTGTAAAAGGTCTACAAACCCCAATAGGGAAATATCCAGAAATGTCGAAAGTATTACAAACCATTGGAAAGTAGTTATTCTTAGATGTTGTTATTTTTTATGATGCCTTTCTCTACTTTCCTCCCCTACCTCTTTTGATTAAACTACTTACAAGAGGGTAGGTTTGTTTTTGAACAATAAACCTTTACCTTCCTCCTTTGTTTTTTGTATGATTCCTTACTTACTACTTGAATAATTATAATAAAATAAGTTAGTGAAGGTAGTTTCTTTCTATTGAGTAATAAGATGTTGACTTTGTCCCTTGGATCTTACCTCCTAGAGGATGGTAATGATCAAAGGTTGCAATTTCACCCTTTAATAAGTAGTGTTGAATAAATTAAATATAATTAAATGTCCTACCTCTATTTATACTTAATTCAAGGAAGCCTCCATGGAAATTTTGTCCCCTTGTGTGGCCCATGACTACCCATGTGGCCCATGATTAAACTAAAAATGAACTAGAAATGAGCTAAAAATGAACACACTATTGTTTTCAACTTGCCAAATGGGATTTCCAAGTGTATTAAATATGTGTTGTATATCCCAAAATTGGCAAAAAATATGTTATTGATTAATTAGTTAACAAAACAAGGCTTTAAGGTGGAATTTGAAGCCACCAAATGTTGGTCGAGATCTTTTGATTCAAACAAGGTGATCACTAATTGCTAAAGTCGTTCAAGAAAGAAGTTTATATAAGTAGGTTACAGTTGTTCAATTTTTGGTGGTAGAATGTAACACCAATATTAAAAGGAATGATTTGTGGCATTAGAGACTTGGACATGTCTATATGCATACTTTAATAATCATGGAAAAAAATAATATTGTTGAAAACATGGATCTCAATGGAGATCACGACTTGAGTTTCTATGATGAATGTGTGTATGGTCATAAACATCGTCGTAACCCATTTCCTTTGAGTGGGGGTTCTTGTGTAAAGGAAATTATTGGGTTTGTGCACATGGACCTATGTGGTCCCATGGAAATAACTCATGGAAAGGCAAATATTTTTTAACCTTCATTGATAATTTCTTTAGGAATACATTTTTTTATACCGTGAAAACAAAATTTGGTGTGCTTGACAAATTTAAGGTTTTCAAAGCTTTGGTAGAATATCATATTGAACAAAATATCAAAGTAATTAGATGTGATGGAAACATGGAATATAATTCTAAAAATTTCAATACATTTTTCAAGGATTATGACATTGTTGAGTAAACAACCACTCCATATTCACTTGAACAAAATGGTGTAGCTAAAAGGAATAATTGAACACTTGTTGAAAATGTGTGATGTATGTTCCAATATATGAAATGGGATCATAGATTTTTGGTAAAGTAATGACACTTACAACATATATCTAAAATCAAATCCTTACTAAAACAATTTTTAGCATGACACCAAAAGAGATTTGGTGTAGATATGAACCTTCCATAAGCCATTTGTGTGTTTTTGGATATGTTGGATTTGTTCATATGTGCCAGAGGAAACAAGGGAAAAGTTGGATTCCAAAGGTGTCAAATGCATATTCATTGGCTATTGTGAAAAAACTAAAGGGTACATATTGTATACCATTATAAACCAATATATTATCATAAGTCATGATGTTATTTTTGATGAATCTAAAGATTTTAATGAGGAAACAATGGTTTCAAGGTTGCATCTTGGATCAAAATAGATGATTCTAAATCAAAAATTAGAGATGGAAAATGAAATAATTTTTCAACATGTGCAAAAAATCTAACAATGGTTAAAGAAGTTATGAATCCTTCATATGTATTTCCTATTAATGTGGAACCCCATATCATTTTATGGAGGCTTTGAATGGTGAAGATTCACAACATTGGAAAAAGGCCATGGATTTTGAATTTTAGTCTTTACAAAATAATAAAACTTGGATATTTACTCTTATTCCACCTAATCAGAAAATAATGAGTTGCAAATGGATCTTCAAGACCAAATATAATACTAATGGTTCTATGGCAAGGCACAAGGTTCGTTTGGTGGCTAAGGGATTTACACAAGTTGAATGTATTAATTTCAATGAAACATTTTCCCATGTTGTTCGAATGGAATCAATTTGAGTTGTAATTATAGTTGTAGTTGTCATTAAAGATCTCAAGGTGCATCAAATGGATGTTAAAATTGAATTTTTAAATGAAGATATTTTAAAGGAAATATATATGAATTATAGCCTAAAAGCTTTGTGGTCAAAGGTAAAGTGAATATGTTATATAAGTTTTTAAAATCCTTGTATCGTTTGAAGCAATTTTCTCATGAATGGAATGACAAGATTAATGCATATTTCTTATTTCAAGAGTTTGAAAAGAGTTATGTTGACCATAATGTTTATTTTAAAAGAGTTAAAAAAAACTCTTTTGTAATCATAATTTTTTATGTTGATGATATGATTTTGGCCTTTAATGATTTGACTTTGTTGAAAGAAACAACGGATAATTTCTCAAAGAAATTTGAAATGGTAGATTTAAGTAAGATCTAATATTGCTTAGGGATATAAATTGTCACATGCATGGAAACAACCAAATTTATAGGATTTTTTAAGATGAGAACATGGCATGCTTATTTCCAAATTTAGATCTTGAAACAAAACAAACAAAAACAAAAACATGACACATGTGAAACAAGAATCCAACGAGATTTTATTGCAAAAAAACAAAAAAAGAATAAGGTTATAACAAGAAAACATATTGAAAATTAGTGTTGAACAAACTAAAGGTAATGGGGAATTTTACCTTTATTTATACCTATTGAGCACCTAGCTCAAATAAGTTTCCCAAGAAATTTCCAACCTACATGTGACCCATGTTCACCCATGTGTACCCATGTGTGAACCATGAATTAACTTGAAATGAACTAAGACTAAATTAAGGGTGAATTAAAAGTTAATTAAAAATGAAATAAGAGTTAATTAAAAAATGAACTAAAAATGAACTAAGAGTTAACTAAAAATGAATTAGAACTTAATTAAGAGTGAATTAATGCATATGATATTGCACATGTAATGGGGGTTGTGAGCTAGTTTACGGCTCAATCAAATTGGATTGTAGTGAAACATAATTTTCATTATTTGAAAAACATAATGGATTTTGGTCTTTGTTTCAGAAGAAACATCAAGGATGATATTATGTGCAAGGTGCATTTTGACGAGGATATTGACCATAGTTGAAGCCATACATGTTTCAATAGGACTGTAAGTCATGACCAAGGTTCCAAAAGGAACATGAAACGCCATGTGGACTCTGATGAAAATGTAAACCATGGCCAAGGTTCCAAAATAAACATGAAAAACAAGGCGTATTTTAACAAGAATGTAAGACATAGCTAAGGTTTCGAAATTAACATGAAAGGCTAAGCATATTTTGATGGGAATGTAAGTCATAGCCAAACCCATGCACGTTTCAAAAGAAACATAAACCATAATCAAAGTTCCCATAGGCACATGAAGGGCTAGATGCATTTCAAAAGGGATGTTTATCATAGCCAAGGAAATGATGAACACAATATGGGCTAATTACATTTTGAAAATAATGTTCACCAAAGCTAACGTCCCAATATTGGGATTATGATATTGTGTATGGAAGCACACAAATGTGCGTTTATTATGATGTAGATTGGGTTGGCAATATGGATGATCACAAATCCACATTAGGTTATGTTTTCTTATTGGGAAATGGTGCTATTAGTTGGAATAGTAAGAAGTAAACCTCTATTGTTATGTTATCAACATAAGCTTGATATATGGCAGCTTCACAAACAACAAGGCAAGCAATGTGGCTTTCATCAATTTTCAGGAGCATTGGTGTTCCACAAATGAAACCATTATCATATATGATGACAATCAAAATTTTATATCTTTATAAAAAAAACACAGTATTTCATACTTGCATGAAGCATATTGATATTCATTATCATTTGGTGCAAGAAAAGACTGAAGAAAGCTTTGTTAAATTGACATATTGCAACACAAAGAATATGGTTATAAATATTTTGATCAAGGGACTTTCTATTGACAAGCATGAATATTTTGAACACTTGATGAGTGTGACTAAATGAATAACTTGATAGTTTGTTGAATGGGGGTTTTGGATATCAACTTCCTACCAAATCACTTTAGTTACTTTTATCAAATTAGAATTACTTGAGATATTTATGTTATATGCAGATATTTTTGAAAATATGAGGTATGTTAAGTAAGTTTATTTAAATATTTTTAGTTAAGTTATTTCGTGGCCTTGTATATGTGCATGCATTTTTAGGGTCGGTGACATTTGCATGAGGTGTTCACCTCCTGTTTAGATTAGGCAAGAGCTTGAAGGTAGGCTATAGGTTTGTAGCAACATCTATGTGATCCTAAGGTTGGGTGGATAGGTGGAAAGCTTGGTGATAAAAGCAATGTTTTTATCATCTTTATTCTTTCATCAATCTATTGTCAATTTCTAACATGCACAAAGTAAAACAAAAACTAATGCGAACATTTCACTTCAAAATGCCCCAAGAGCTTTTTACACATTGGAAGAGCACCTCCAAATATTTGTGGGAGGTTTTTATAATTTTTGAAATGCCTTCTTGACTATTTTATTTTTCCCATGATACCCAGAAGGTACCAATGGGAAAAAAATTAAAAACATATAATTTTTTTGGAATGGGTCTTTGTGTTGCTTTGAGCTTTAACCCCACACTTAAAAACATTTTATCAGCCTTGCCTACCAAGGCAAGGGTATTGTGTTTAGATACATTACATAGTATAGTAGCTGAAGGGATTTTGGCCCCTAGGTAATAATAGGTCTATTTTTATATGAGGATTTTTGAAAGATGATATTTTGGCTTGTGTTGAAACTTAAGATTAGTTATAGAGTGCTAATATCTTGAAGGACTTTGGTTTCTTTTAGAGGGTTTATTGAAGATTATATTTTGGCACGGTGAAATATTTGAGTTCCCATAATTCTTCTTTTGCCTTAAGATACTTTTTAATGTAAATGGCAAGGCCACATTTGTGACATACCCCTTGTTTCTATTTGGAAGCAAATAGGTAAGCAGATCTTATTGCCAAAGAAGAAAGCAGGGTTTAAAGAAGAATTAGGGCCTTGTGGGTTTAGGGTTTAGGGCCAAAAATTACCCCCACACTCAACCACTGTGAAGGGTGCATGTGCATGTGTGCTCTTCACCTGTCAAGACTACTCCAGACTACCCTTTCACACCCGAAGACTAAATCACATACATACATGCCCTTCACAATTTGAAGGCTCTTCATAAATTTGTTCTAGGTTAAAAGAAAAAAGTATGGACTTGTTCTAAAAATATATTGACCCCTAATGAAGCCAAAAGTTAGGAAATTAGGAAAAATTTATTAAAAATTTAGTCTAAATTTGACTTTTTAGAAAAAAAAAATCAAAATATTTTCCAATTGTTAATTAAAAATTTGAGGGAAAAAAAAAACCTTGGATGTCAAAGATGGAAATAAATTTAAAATTTCAGTTTTTGTTTAGTGTTGCTTGGGTCTTTTTTGAGATAGATATTATATATGTATGCAATTTATATGATTTAAAAAAGTACTGTACTTGGTCAATACGGGGGTGCCGTATTAGGATACATGGATTGTCAAAATATTTTTATTTATTTATTTATTTATTTATTGGGTCCAACTTTTGGAAGTTTCACCTTATTACAACCAGTTTCACATTAGGTGAACCTGTTTCATTGGTGAAAAGTTTTTAGACTATTTAGATTGGTACTGATTCTTTTGGTGTGTAGAGTGTGAACACAGTACGTAGATGTACAACATCTTATCTATTGGCAGGGCCAGCGTGTTTTGTGATGCCCCTTGTTGTTAAATTCAACCTTGGGCAAAGACTTGCCTTGTCCTACATGAGTTTCAAGTTAACTTTGTTGTTATATCATCACCATTTTCCTTGATTGATTTTGGTTGAATTTTTTGTATACCAAAAGCTCTTGAGCAATGTAAAAACTTTGAATCCAACAATTGGATATGTAATCACATTCATGATATAATATAGAGTGGATTGGACCATAATTTCTACCAAAGGCTTCCCAATAGAGATAAAATGAATGTGAAAAGGGCTTAAGCTCTTAAGGATTAAAGACTCGTAAAAAATTATATATATTGTAAGCCCTATAGTACACTAATATTATAATCCTTGTAAAGTATACAAGCAAGGTTTACAATATTGGTAGGTTCTTTGAGTGTAGGTTGGAGCCCAATTCTTCAACTTTTTAATTGGTTTTTAAAATTTTATTTTGACACTTTTTTTTAGATTCAAGACCAAAAATTGGGTCCAATTTCAAAAACTAAGTTCAATTCCACATATACATAACACACTCCTTAATACTAAAAAAAAACATAGGTAGAGAGATTTACAAAAAAATAAAATTGAAGAATGGATAGGCATGGAGTCCAATGTTTTTTTTCTTTTTTTCAAGCTCGTGATGTTGCCAAATCGACAATTGTTCTCTAGGGGATTTAGCCACATTTTGACTTAGACCAATTATGAAGGCAAAAAAATATTAAAAATTCTTTAATATCTTAGATTCTTGAGCGATGTGTATAGAAACATAGTGATTTTTTTGAAAAATGAACTCATCAAATGATAAAAAGTTGCCCAAAGAAAAAGGTGATGGAGTCTCGCAACACATTAAGGCCACATGAAGGCCACATTAAGGCCCATTTTACACTAGGAATCGGGGCCAAAAAGAACTTGGGGCCAACTTTGAGCATTTTTGGCTTGTTGTTTTGCCCCAAGTTACTACTAATAAATGCTGAAACATTGGCCCCAAGGGTTGCAAATTGGCCTCCCAAATTCGATGGTATCTTTTCTAGCCTTAGGAGGCCAAATACAAGGCCATAAAGTTCAGCATTTATTAAATAACTTGGGGCAGATTGAAAAAGTTTTTTTTCTAGTTCAGCCTTGAGTATAGTGTAAAGCCCAAGTTGGGGGTTTATTTCAACTTTTGCACCAATAGGAATGCTTGATTTGGGTTCAAATCAATAATCAATGATTATATCAACATTTTATTAACACTTAACTTTGAACACATTGTTATAATATTTTTAAAAATATATATACATTAACATTTAATTTTAAACACATTGTTATGATATTGTAAAAACACATATACATTAGCACTTAATCTTGAATACAAATATTTGAATAATTAATTAAATTTAAAATTTTATATTCAACACTACATATTTTCATTTTTCAATTTTTCAATTTTTTGACAAGTAATGGTTACAAAAAACAATAAACACATTTTTTAAAAATTGTTTATGGGAGTCTCAATCTTAAGTTTTTGAACTTTAAGGTCTGCAGTTCAAACCTGAAAGTCGAAAACTTGCAGATTCTTAATTATTATAATAACTTCAAAAATTAGGCAAAATGAAAAATAATTTAATTTATGCGGAAACCCCTCATGTACTTATGGTATGTGAATTTTTTAAAAATAAAATAAAATAAAAATTACAAAAAAACCTGTGCCCCTCACATTTGAAAAAATGTTGCCCTTGACTCAATAAGCCATAATTTTATCTAAAATAAAATAAAAATCGCCGTATTTCTATGAGATTCGTCGCATCGGTTCTTCTCTCGACGCTGCTTCTGGGCCAGCGACGCTTTGCACGAGCAGAGAATTTCACTTCTTGTCACGGCGTTGCTGATTTGGCCAGCAACCCCGTGTTCCTAGCGCGCACAGTTTTTCTTCAGCTCCGTGTGGACATCGCTACGGAGATCACCATCTCGCTAGTTACGGAGATCAACCGCCAAGAGAAACTACTAGTGGCTTGTCAAAATAAACCCTAAAACCTAAACCCTAATCACTACAGGGCATCATCTGATAGGTATTGTAATTTGCAGCAGGAATCGAAATCTGAAACTTGTATGAGCACAGTGCATTTTTTTTGTTCAGATAATCCCTGGCGTAGAAGATGTTTTGGCAGCTTCCTTCAGATTTGGAATTTCTTGACATTTGTTGAAGGAAGCTGAAAAGCAACAATTCCCTCATGAAGCTTTTTAGTCGACTGGGAAACCGGATGGGGGGAAAGAATCTTCTGTTTCCAGCTCAAGGATGTAGCTGAATCGAGGATCAAAGATGTGATTTCTAGCAAGACGACCCATTTGACATTGAAACAGAGAGTTTGAGTTTAGGGTTTAAGATTTAACGATTTCCCCAACACAAGGATACTTGATCAAAATTCAGAACTTCTTCTTCAATCAGTTGTTTTTTTCTGGGAGATGCGAGCTGAGAAGGTGCCTATTTACCTACCTATTTAAGTGCTGACCTTCTCAAAAAACTCTGCCATAAAATTTAGAGAATCAGAAAGTGCGCTTGCTTGCAAGTTCTTCCACCACATGCTCCCAATTCACATTCACCACCTCTACGTCCAATTTTCCACGATCCCATCCCAGGTTGCACAATAGAATGGAAGGGATGCATGGACTGAATGGACTTGTGGTGGCTCTTTGATGCGGCTACTACTGTTGGAACTGATGAAGCCAGTGGGGATGATATGCTAGGTGGGTATTTGTCATTTCCATACATGTTTTTGTTGAAAATCCCTGGAAATGCATATGACTGCCGCTGTCATTCAAACCACTCCTCAGTTTTCATCCTGTTTTCTAATTTTGTTTTTTCTTTTCTTTGGGGTTGCGTTTCCTCTTTTTCATGCTTGCTTGTCAGGTCTGAAGTATTCATAACCCTATTTTTGGGTTATCTCTCGATTTTATTCATGTTGAGTAACATTGTAAATAGTGATGGAGTCTTCGTTTTCCACTTCTTTTGGAGTTTCTGGGCAAAAGTGTGAACCTGACCACTCACCTCAAGCAGTAATTCTCTTGAGGTACACTGACTAAGCATAGTAGGCTTATTGCACAAGCCCTCCAGTGGACCCAGAGGAAGAGCTAAGGCTTCTGGCTCAAGACATGCAAGACTATGTTGAAGCTGTGCTAAACAGCCTTGCTGCAAACATTCCTAAAGTGAGTACCAGTATATCACCACTGTGCTACTTCATCCCACTGATAAAGCTCTGAACCCACTTCCAGTTGCTTGACTTCCATGCAACTTAGAGGTGTCAAGGAGTTGGAAAACACATATGATCCACTTTCTTGTTTTTTTTGTGAAATTCTAATTGCATTTTTTTGCTCTTGTTTGTGCCTGCTGAATGTTGGAGCTTGGGGTTGGGGTACAGTGCCCATTCTACAGAAAGGATTGAAGAACCCTTGTAGGAGGATTTAGATCTGAAGAGGCATCATGAGTGGTGTCAGAAGCCAGCTGCAGATTTGAGAAAGCTTACCCAGCAGCTCAGTATGCAGGAAGATTGTGCATCCACAGCTCCTGGACATGGTGACTCTGGTGAGATTTCAGATCTTCGAACTTTTTGCATCTTATCTCAACATATTGTAAAGCTCACTCAATTGGGTTCTGATAGTTTCAACTGAAGCCCTTATAGAAAGCCCATCTCTAAGAGTTGCTTGCCAGTTGAAAGGGCATTACCATAAGTTACAGACATTGTGCACTCTTGACATGAATGGCTTGGTCAGAAAACTCTGCAGAATTCTCTATAAATTTGCAACCCTTGCAACACAGTTATGACATTGGGATTTGTACAGTAACTTTACTAACGTTTAATGAAAATCTGGTAATGAAGGTAGTGCCAACATGTTTTTTTCACTAGCAGGACCCAGAACAGGACCTTCTGGAACAGAAGACTGGTACATTGCCTTTGAGGAGGCAGCTGCCACAGATCAATCCTCATCAAACAACTACCACTCTAGCTCCTCGCAACCATCTGCTAGATTCGCTTCTCCATCCAGGAATGGGCAACCATGGCAAAACAGCAATTACAGTGACTATCAAGAAAATGGCAATGTAAGCCAATGTATTCCTGGAAGAGCTGCCCCACCCCCTCCCCCTTCAGCATACAGATGCTAGATCCATAACACCTGGTTTTCTTTTGATAGCAAGCAGGTGCTTGCTCCTTCCTCTTTCATCACACTTGTGGATTATTATTACTGTCTATAGGACCCAGTGTGCCTATGATCTCTATCATATTGTAATGCATGCCATGTGGCCATACCTATTTGTATAGTGGCAGTCCATGCAGAGCTGAGAACACCAAATCTAAAGTAATGGTCATCAAATCTAAGAGTGCACCTCTCAAACCATAGAAAGAAAACTGACAAGATATGAAGAATATCAATTGGCTGCCCTATCAAATGTAAATGAGCTACAATCAATATTACTACCATCTAAGTCCTCAATAACATCTTCAAGGATAATGTCAACCCACATGAAATCCTAATCTATTATATCATTGAACAAGCTTGAATGTGTTCCATGCAAATTGTAGACCTTCACAATCCATGATGCAATGACGTGGATGAGAGTTATGCCACAGGCATCTGGTTATCTGCTCCACATGATTTTCAAAAAAACCACTTTGTGTATAATCCTGTGCATAATTTCTTCATCCAAGTAGTAAGTCATTGTTGACATCTTTCAAATTTGCCTTGCAAAATATCTAAAGAAGATAGAAAAACCTTGCATGAAATCATTCCCAATCCCACTTCCTTGGATCTCACTATAGGTTTTCCACAAACCCTTTTCTAAATAACTAGAAGTCTTCATTTTTTATCAACATCTCTTTGCCTTTCAAGGTCCCAAGCTAATGGTTACCCTTCATAACTCCAAGAGGCAAAAGAGCCACTCTTAATCCCACAAATACCTTAGAGAAAGGAAGGAAGGGGGAAAGGGACATGTTATTTCAAGGACAAAAGTACTTCAATGCATTCCAATGCGAAGTGAGCTTATGGTGTGAGAAGGTAAAGAAGTTGAAATTACATTAGCTCTACATGAATGCAAATGGCCCTAGATTGCAAAACAACTTTTGGGTCAAATTAACAACAACAACCAAAAAAAATTAAAATGTTTTCACTAGTAAAATTTCGAAATTTTCAAACTATGCACATTGGTTGAAAGGTTGTTTTTGACTAAATAACATGTATGTTTTGACTAAAGGTCAAAATACTAAATGACATGGGTATGTTTTGACTAATAAATTTGACTATGATGACTGATTTGACCATATGTCAAATAACCACCTAATCGAATTCAACCTAGAAAAACCACTTCAATCAAAAAAATTATGTTTTAATCAATAGGTCCAATTACAAAAGGGTCAACTAAACAAGCTTAATCAAAATAACTATTGGTTGAGTAAAAAAAATCAACCCATCTACTTATCAACCTATACATTTTCACCTACCCAACTGCCCACATGGTTACCTACTTACATTTCAAATCATCTTTTTATAACCCATTTAACAATAAGGTTTACTTGTTAAGTTTGATTAATTTTAGCCAATCATTTTAGCCAAATTTATCATTATATTTTAATATTAAATTTGGCCATTATATTTCATTAGTTAGATTTAGCCATTAAATATATATTTTAGGTTTAACCATTAGGTTGAATTTAAATTGAATCATTTATGTTTATGATATGTGTCTATCAAATTGACTATGGTTGGTGGGATTACAACTTCTTCCCTCATCTTTAAACACATTGTTATTATAAAATATAATGCATCATTTAACAACCAATCACCTTGGGATTGATTCAAAACACAAGCACACATAACCAAAGAAAAACAACCCACATGAATTATTTGAAAAATGTGCCATGTAAGAGGAGCCATCCTTCCATCAATTTTGATAAAAAATTATTATTGTAACAAAGGTTAATAACATATTCTAGAATTGTAAAGCTTATTACATAATCATTTTGAAGGTTAACCTATAGACAAAGTTTAACATTCAATGTCAATATTTTCAAACAATAATTTAGATAAAAAATCTAAAATCTTTTACATATGCAATATTTTTTTTCCTCAACCTATATTCATTCAATAATTTTGTTAAATTTATTGCTAAAGTTTGACCAATAACTTATGTCATCTCAAACAAACCAACAATGACATGCTTTGATTGTCAATCAACCTTTAATCACAAAAGCAAAAATGTCATGTGCACCTTCAAACATCCATAAATCAAAACTTGTTAAATTATTCAACTAATTTTGGCATAATATACTTTTGTTTTTTTTTTCCCACCAAATTAAGCAACACCTATTGAGAAAAATAGTTTCTTGAAAGAAATACCATTCAAAGACATAAACACAAGGTTAAAACACTTCATTTGAATACTTTTCACAAACTGTGTTTGCAAGTGATTTTTGATAATTAAAAGGCCTAAATCTTGTAGAAATATTTTTTATTACATATCATCCCTTTTGCAACAAGAAAAATTATAATTTTTTCACCAAATAAATTAGGCCTTTTCTTTGCCAATTATCTTTGATTTTTTTTTCAATGGACTACTAATTTCCTTTTCAATTTTTTGCAATAATGGCATGGTCTACATTCACATGTTTGTTGAAAATTGGTTATACCATTTGTTTTGAAATAAGAAATTAAACCTTTCATTGATTGAGTTTTGGGATTAGATGCATTGATAGGATTGTTGTAATAAATAATACAACACACCATTTAAGAATGTTATGATCAACATCTTTGTTATTGGTAACACAAAAAAATAAAATTGAAAAACATGAACAAATGTTTAACCAAAGTAAATGAAAAGATAAAACATGTAACATTAACATCTAAACAAAAAACACAAAATTATAGGAAGGATAGTTTGCAAGTCATACATTAAAGAATGGAGAAAACAACTTGATCAAGTGGATCCAAGCTCCTCATTCCCAAACATACACAACATTGGTGAGAAAATATCAAACTAACAAGCAACAACACAAAAGGAATTAACACACATGGATGCTAGGTAAGAAAGGTACATGAGCTTGGACATAAGTTAAAACAACATGAAGCCAAACAACAATGTTCAAGGTGCCAAGTAGCAACAAAACATTTGAACAACAACAATAAGATCTTAACAATAACCCGAGAAGACCCAAAAGGAATTGAGTACGAACTCAAGAAAAATTGGACAACAATGCAAAAAGAATTAAATAACAATTTGAGAAAAACCAAGAAACCATGCAAAAACATCCAAAAACACTAGAAGAATTGAGCAATAACACAAAAGGAAGTAAGTAACAACATAAGAGGAGTTGAACAACAACCCAAGAAAAGCCTAGTGATAATCCAAGAGGACAATACAACAATATAAGAACAACTAATCAACAACACAAGAGGACCCAACAAATCACCAAAAAAACCAATGCCCAAAATGTTGTATGTTTTATCTGCTTGTTTTTTTTGTAGGTAGGGTTGTGAGTTTGTTCCATTCTAGTTGTATTTTGCTTCTTAAACATGCACTAAGGGAAGGCTGGTCCTAGGGACAAATTGATAAGGTTAGTTATTTCAGGTGTGGAATGCATCCTCTTGGGGAAAGGGACCATAAGTAAGTAGGAAATGCCAGTTGATTGCCATGTGTAGTAGGAAATGACATAATCAATTGGTAGCCAGATACCAATTGAAATAGTAGAATCATATAATATTGCTAATTCTACCATTTAAAACACCTTAAACCTTGCACAATAACTAGGTGTAGTGTAATGTAAAACACCTAGTTAAAAATGTAATGTAAATTCTATAGTTATTAAAAACCCATTTGTAACATGTAGAGAGAGGAAATTTGAATAAATATGACAATACTTTAAAAGGAAATCCTTTCACCTTATCAAGGTGTCCATATAATAATATTTTTATCAAGAAGAAAACAAAACAAATATAATGTAAAAGGGGCTCACTAGTTCACTTCTTCTTATTAAGCCCATTTCATGAATGTGGCTGACTTGTGCAAGTGATGGATTTTGCGGCGTTCCTTGCACAATCCACAAACTTTTTTATGCTTTGTTTTTGCTATCGAACACAATGAACCAACACCCACACTAGTACCTTCACCTTGTTGAGTAAGCCATTTTGTGGCCATATTCAACCCATGAAAATTTTTAATTAGACAAAGAGACCTTGATTGTGTCTTAGGGTAAGATATTAACCATGGTTAGAAGCAACCTATTAAAATACATGTTTTTTACCATGTTACCATGTGAGTGTTAGTTCACCCAAGGCATCAGAAGTACCTCGTAAAATGTAAATGGGCATGTGCTAGCTCTTTTAGTCCTTTCCATTTGCAAAATGAACATCCATTTAGACACTTAAATGTGCATTGGGCTGAAAAAGCCTTTTCCCTTTGCCTTCAAACATGGTGAGATCATTGGGAATAAGCCATTTGCTAGAAATAATCAAATTTTAAATTTTTATTTTTTAAAATCAATGCACCTCTCCCACAAGAACGGGTGAAACCACACTACAATGGCCAAAAAATGTAGTCATAAATATTGTTTTTCGAAATTGTGCAATTTTCAACTTTCACCAAGCCAATATTAAAAGATGTTTTCATGAATTATACTCAAAATAAAGTAATTCAATAGCTAAATAATGCAATTGTCAAAAGAAACTACATTTTTTGATTAATATTAAATGATTAAAGAATATATTTGTGAAAATTTATATGTTATCATAATATATTGCAAAGTGCAAATATACTTTTAAAATAATTATAATAATTGTAAAACTTGATCAAATACTTAATCATATATTGAATATAAATTGATTATACCATTTCAATTACACTTGAAAAGTTTAACTCATGTGATTTCACAAAAACCATTTGGACAAGTTTTTCATTCAAATGAACATAAGCATAAGTATGTTGAAAAAAAATATTTTGTTGAAAAATTACTTTCATTTGAAAAATGAGAAGAATTATGTTGAAGGCCTTTAAATCAAAATCCATTTTATATGTTTATCAAAACGCTAGATGAAATTAAAAAAAACTACCCTCAAAATATACTTTTTTAAAAAAACATTTTTTTACCTACAGCAACCTCCTTGTAGCGTGCTTTCACCCAAGAACTTAATGATTCAAATTTAAGAATCTTAAGGCGACTTTAGATGAGGGTCCAAGGTCCAGGGACCAATGAATTCAAGCAATCTTATTGGTCAAACGCTTTAAATTGGTCCCAATGCCTTTAGACGAGGGTCCAAGACCAAAAAGTGGCAAATTGAGGCGAAACCTACATGGCACCTGTTTTGGAGGGAAAATCAATCGGTTCGGAACAAAAAACGGTCCTAAAAGGAGAGCTCCTGATTTGGAGAACCAAGAATCAGGCTAAGGACCAAGGTACAATCCAACTCGTGGATTCAATTTGCTTCAAATCAGTCCAAATTGGTTTCTAAGAAATTGAACCCTGGACCCTTGTCTAAAGTGGGTCTTTACGTAAGCTTTTGTAAGATTCCTAAAATTTAAAATACATTACTTTGGGGGAAGGAATCCTTTTTCTGGGGCTCATCCTAATCTTCTCATCCTAAGGCCTTTACCCCCTACCCTTGAGGACCCTTATTCAAATAATCTTCTCATCCTAAGGCCTTTACCCCCTACCATTGAGGACCCTTATTCTAATAATCTCCCCATCCTAAGGCCTTTACCCTACACGTAAAGCACTTGGAAGAATTTCTTATTTTATCTGAAAGACACTTCATTCAAATTAACAATATCTCCTCCAAAAAGGAGGCACTTACATCTACCTCTTAGAAGATGTAGGAGGCGTCTTATAGGTGTAAGGTGCCTCTCACACCTACTTATCTTTTAAGCTTATGATACTCTTCACTTCCTGGTTAATGATGGGCAAGGCCAGCCAGACTAAACTGGGCCTATCAGTGCACCACGAAGGATGGATGGTATTTTTATTTTTCATCCATAATTATTGTTCATCCATGCTCAATTACTTTTTAATTTACTACCCACCTACTAATAATCTACAAGCAAGATTTTAATGGGTTGTTAGTAGGTAGGTAGTACAAACATATAAACTATAACCCATCTACATACTTAACCAGTAATCACTTATCTTCCTACCTACCTATTTATTTATATCTATATATAGGATCTACTTCTTACAGAAAGGGTTACCCAGGTGAAACCAGACATTAACCCACTTGAGGTCCAACCTGACTGAGTTGTAATGGACATTACAGTGAATGGTGCACTGGTGGTGGGTGCATGTTCACTCTGGCTGGGTAAGAGCATCTCCACCCTGCACCAGCAAACAACTCCTTTCATTTAGAATAGAATACCGTTTAATGATCACTGTCCCCACCCACAAACGTCATTCAAGACCCTTTTAAACACTCAAAAGACCATTTATGTCTTTACATCTGGACGAGTAATAGTCACTGTCCAAATCCATAGTAGAAAAAACAAAGCTTCTAAAGGGGTTAAAATGACCACTGCAAAATGGACCATCAATACGAGAGAGAGAGAGAGAGAGAGCAGCAGGATTTGCACTATCCCTCCTGCAAGATTTAATGACAATGGGTTTTTGCCAAATGTGGGGTGGAGATGCTGCTCTAAGGGACATTCATGGGGACATGCCTGAAATGCCTCTTTTCTTAGTGGTGAAATTTTGCCAAAAAGCAAATTTCAAATTTCAAAAATCAAGTGGTTTTTGAGCTTTCCATTTGCCAGAAGTGAGAGAAAAAAGAAAAAAAAAAGTAGTGAAAATCGCCAGATTTCTGTACTTGGTTTTTTTAAATTTTTAGCCAAAATATAAAAAGATGATTAATGATTTGTATTTTGTGTTTGGTTTATAGCCAGATTTGGGTAAACCTTACCAGAGATGATTGCCCATTTTTTCTTAATCTTCGTATGGATGATAGCCACTTTGGTTACAAACAAAAATTCTTTAACTAAACACTGCCTGTGAGGATCAGCTTAAGCTTTGTGGAGAGTAGAGACAAATTGATGAAATCCTGCCAATCATAAATAAATCAAAGCACCCAAACAAAAGATGGGGGAGTACAAAGAACAAAATGGAAGGACTCGTGTTCAAGAAGACAAAAGAACCACCTAAGAAGGTGAACCACAAAGGGAACATCAAGTTCTTGAAACCCCTCTTGTTGCGAGAAGCATATCAAATAAGGAAAGAACCACCGAAGAAGGTGAACTCCAAAAGGAACATCAAGTTCTTAAAACCCCTCTTGTTGCCAGAAGCATATCAAATAAGGAAAGGGGAGGACCTCCTGAAAGGATGCCTAGCCTATAAGAACCCTCATCTACTGTATCAGCACGTTTCAAAATGGAGATCATCTGCACACACCGTAACGCCACTAACACCCTTTGTCTATAAAATGTTCTCAACATTGAGAGAGGAGGGTCTCCAGCTCCCTTTGCTCCCCACAAATCTAAACACAATAGCTTAAGGGATTTTGGCCCCAAAGTAATAGGTCTATTTTTATATGAGGATTTTTGAAAGATGATATTTTGGTTTGAGTGTTGAAACTTGAGATTAGTTATAGAAGTTATAATATCTTGAAGGATTTTGGTTTCTTTTAGAGGATTTTTGAAAGATTATATTTTGGTAGGGTGAAATATTTGAGTTTCCATAAGTCTTCTTTTGCCTTAAGATACTTTTTAATGTAAACAGCAAGGTTTAAGTGTGACATGCCCCCTGTTTTTTAATGAGGAAGAAAACATAAAACCTCTAAAACATTAATGTAAACTTAAAACCTAAACTTAAATCCAAAATCTTAAATCTTAATCTACTACCTTAACCCAAATCCAAAACCCTTAACCTACTACAATAAAGCCTTAGGGTCAGATAATATTAAATAATTTATAATTTACTAAATTCTCAAAATCACCTTTTAAGGTAAAAGAAGGGGTTAAAATTGTAGTGCTAACTGGCTATATTGCCAATTTTTCACATTACGGACATCATTGTATGCACTGCCTCCTTCTTCTTCTTAAGAGAAAGGCTGGCCTACGTGCCTTCAGCCATGAATTTGGTAACGTTCCCCACTCATGAACCTCACCCATAGTAAAGCACTGGGTTAACATTATGATGAACTTAAACATATGTAAAGATCTCTTCCTGTTTTGCCTTTGTTCTATAGGCTATTTTGGGGCAAAATTTTGCCAAGTTTGGGGCACTTCCTATGTGATGCATTGCACACATAAGGCCCTTCCTTGGGGGTATTAAACACATGTAAGACCCCTTTACAAAGGGATGTTACTATTTATACTAGTTTCAAGAGGTTTTCATGAAGGATAACGCTCCCCATTTTGGGTATTATGGCTATAAGCTTGGATATAGGGAGCTTACAACCATAACACCCTTAAGGGGGGAGCCTTATGCTCTAAATAGATCACTAGGGGATGGAGTGGAAGGCACCTTATGCATGGGTGGACTTATAGTAACTAGTCTCTTTTTTTGGGAAAAAAAATTGTCAAAGGGTGACACTAATGGCAAAAAAAACCAATTGTTTTATCACAAATTTTGATCAATTTTTTATTTTATTTTCTTTACTTATTCTTGGAGAGCATGCTACCATAGTTTGGTCTACTTGCACTTGCTTTAAATATCCTTTGTTCCTCTTTTGAGTAGCAAATGGTAGTGGGATTCCTTGCAATGTATATTAACTTTGGTCCAAGCGTGAGATGCCTTCTAAATTAATTTTGAGGATGCATACGATAGGAAATTTCTTCCAATGCTTTAGAAATAAGTCATTTTTTTAACTCTCAAAATTTAAAGGAAAGCAAATTGTTTTTATCTAGAGCTATGTAGTTTTGAGTTCAAGTGATTGCCAAGGGTTTCCAACAATAGCCATAAATTCAGCAACAAGATCAGCACTTACACCTTTGCTTTTGCATGGCTTAACATGTGCATGTTCTCATTCTTAAGGCTATAGTGCCACACCCCAATGGAAAATTACAATGCAATAGTTACACAAAAATTGATGGTGGGCAAGCATTTCATCCTTTGATCAAGGAATGTTGTGACTTTGACTATTGTCTTGCTTGTGCTAAGGTTAAGCCTCCAACAAATGTTCGATTTGATTTGTCTTAAACACATACATCATGCTCTCAAACGGTTCAACGAATCTACGTAAGGTCTTGGTGGAGCATGGAGGTGTGATATTTGCTAGTGTGAATATGGCTTGTAGAGGGCTTGCCATTGTGTAAACTATGGGTGAAAACCTCCATGAAGCTTGTGCTCATGTTATGAATTATGAAGTTTATTTCGACCACCCACATCCAATGGAGCTCCCTATTGCTTAATTTTTATACAAATAGGTGGATGTAAGGAATTGTTGTGTGATGCACGATGGATTTACAAGTGTTTCTAGTTGCGATTTTGATTTCTTTTTTTATGTTAAGCACCCAAGCATATGTATCATCATAAGGTTCACAATTTCACCTTCTCACTTTCCATCAAAAATTGCCAAACTATCTTAAAATCTCCAAAATCATTTGTAATGAATTGTCGCAACCCCACTTTGGGCAAAGCCGGAGAATGCAACTCCCACTCCCAAAAGTGGAAGACTTGGAGTCCTCCAGGACTCCCGAAAATTCAGAAGACGATTTGAAGGGTCAAATCTCCTTGCATTGGTGCGCTCTTTATGTCATTGGAAAGATCTCGAAGTGTAAATGTCCAAAATGGCCTCGCATGAGCCATTTGGACATCTGCAGCCCAAGTTATGGGCAAAAGAAGGGTCGGGAGTCAAACTGGCAGTTTAACTCCCGATCACTAAAAGTCGAGAATCGACCTCTTCCCGATGTTCGATTCTAGAGTGCGACACGACGTTGGAAAGCTCTCGAAGAGAGCTACAACTTTGGTTTAGACCTCGTTGCAATTGGACTCTGCAGTTGGGAGATATGAACTCTCAAAGTTCCGGGACTCCAATTCGGGACAGTTTCAGGACTTCAACTTGAGAGTTTCGGGAAAAAGAGCCATTTGGATGTAGCCTTGGCGGAGAGTTACAGAGAATATTATATGGGGGAAGGTGGTGGCTTCCCCCGAGTCCGGGCCGTGGTGAGTCTTGTGTGTCAAAGTGCCCGTGGTTTGTCCCAACACCCAAGGGTGTTCCCGAATGCTAACTAACCCTCTTGTGGTTGGTTTTGGATGCAGATTCAAGCTTAATAATCTAGTCCCTCTTCCTAGTCTAATTTCGGGACTTCTAGCACGCCCCTCTACCCCCTATTAGTGCTGGAAGTTGGGAACGACCCTCAAGTCCCAACTTTCCGCAATTCTACATAGTTGGACCCTCAAGTGGGTTCAACAAGGGGCTTGGGAGTGCGTCATGAATGGTTGGGCATCATCATTGATGCATATTGCCATTAATTGCGTGATCAATGCAAATACCATCTACTTGCTTTGTGGTCAATCAATGCATATTTGAGTCCTATTTTAAACAATTCTAAGCAAACAACTCTAATTGTTTTAATAAGTGCAGCTAATTTAACATGTTGACCAAGTCTTAAATTGTAAGTATTTTTCATCAAAGAAACAAGATCCTTCATATAAATGCATTCAACTTAGCCCCCAACTAGGGTGAAGGCACCAATCATAGTACATTAAAAAAATCAGACAAATGTTTTGATCTCAATAGACCTCAGTTGCCTTTGTTGTCTAAAGATGGATTGTAGAAGAGCTTGGGTGCACTTATTACCTTTTAAATTGTTAGATTTGGTCTATGGACGCAAAAGATATGACTTTTGAAAGTTTTCAGCCTCATTGCTTTTAAAAAAAGGTAAAATTTTTCCAACTTATTTTCAAGCAATGCGTAGCTTATCAATGCACACACTAAAATTGCCACATGCCACAAATCCATGCTATCACCAAACAATTTCAAACTCAAACTAATCATTATCCTTGGCAAAATTGAACACATTTATTCAATGATTGAAATCAAAACCATTAAAGAAGACAAAATTTTGTTTGGTGATCAAACCTTAAAGGTTTGCTAAACCTTAACGTTCAAACATTCTCCAACATAATGTCACTTTAGATCCTTAAACCCCCTCCCCCCATTCCCTATCCTCCCCCCCCCTCCATTATTGTTTGCTAGGGATCGAACTCCCACTTAGATTCTTTTTCATAAAACTATTGTGGCTTTTTCTTGTGAAGTTTTTGCAACATTTGCTCATGGACCATTTTTTGGTGTTCTTGGAACATGTTCAATGCATGTGTTTTCTTGAAGGTACAATTAGGTGCATCTTCCCAACTCTTTTGAAGATTTAAATTAACTTCAAGTTGTTTATGTGTGCAAATGTTCATGCTTATCAAGATGTCTTTTTTTATATTGATCATGGTTTCATGGTGTTCCTCTTAGAGTTTAACAAGCTTTTTAAAAAGTGTTCATCAACAACAATTATTGTTACTCTTATGCATTCTCTTTTAGTTTGAACCTCACAAGGTGTTCCTTTTAATGTTCTTGAACATCCTCAACATGGGTTCCTTAATTATTATACTTCTTGGTCTTTAAAGGAACTCGGTTTTCTCTAGTTCGAACCTTTTATTACTCTTCAACTAGTGACCCTCATGATGTTCTTGTTGTTCTTCCTCTTGGTCTTTTTGTTCATCCTAAACAATTGTTGTTCCTCCTTTTGATTCTTTTGTTCATCTTCAACAATTGTTATTAGTCCTCTTGATCTTTTTGTTCATCTTCAACAGTTGTTGTTACTCCTCTTGATCCTCATGTTCATCCTTATCAGTTGTTGCTCCTCCTCTTAATCATTTTGGTCATCCTCAACAATTGTTATTATTTTTAATCGTCTTGTTAATTTTCAACAGCTACCGTTCTCGATCTTGTATTCATTTTCAACCCAACCCTCTGTTACTCTTTATCCTCATGTTCTATTTCATTGAACTCCCCCCCCCCCATTCTTCTAACTTCAGCTTTGTGTTTAAAGTTGTTGCAAGCATGTTGTAACTTTCTTTTTCACTTACATTTGAACCATGGTTGGTTGTTTGTCATGTTTTTGCACCTATATTGTTGAACCAAGGTTCACACCCATATATCCAAGAAGGTGAGTTCACATACCTTCTTTGAAATTACAATGAAATATGTTTCTTCCTTTCTAACTTCTCAACCAAGTTTTCATATACATGGTTAATGATTGTAAGAATCCTAGACATAAACACTTAGTTTGATTTTGAGATAGACCATTAATTGTGGAATCATGAGTTGTAATTTTTATTGTTGAGCTTATTTATAGTTGCATGTTCTATCCATTGCATCTCACCATCCTCCTGATTTGAATGGTAATCATCACCTTTTTCTTCCCTAATCTAATTCACCAATGTCTATAAGGTATTAGGGCTAGTTTTCTCATCCATGGCCTTACGTTTAAATGGTCAAATCCTTGTACCTTTGAACCTTAATATAATTTTTTTTTGTAAGTGTTTGGTTTAAGGCTTTGTCTACCCATTTTGCAAAGGCTATTTTATCTAGTTCAATGTAATCCTACATGGATTAATATTGTCAATCCTTATGTTTGGCTAATATCCAATCCTTTAGCTTGATGAATGTTGAGCACAAGATGTCTTTGCTTGAACTAATACTACCAAGAGGTCCCTAATACATCTTCTTGAAAAGGTGTCAAGCTTGTTTGAATGAGTTTTGCCCTTTTAATCTTTAATTATTGTAGGCTAATTGAGAGCCCAACTTCCTACATAGCCAAAATCTAAATAACCATAGCCTAATTTTCTTCTACTATTAACACACCCATTCACCCAAGTTTCCTAGACCTTGCTTTTTGGTACAAGTGATCAATCAATGAGATAAATGTATGTTCTAATGCCCAGTCCCTTCCACAATGAAGTTGTCCCATTTTCAACTATATCCATGGCGTCATCCAATGTTTCGTTGGTCCATTTACTTCTAGTGTGTTCATAGGATTGCATTTTGTAACTTTTATAAAAAAAATCTTATTGGTTCTTGTCCAAAAAATGGTGTGACATTTTCTTCATCTTGGTTTGGTTAATCCTCCAATCCACTTTGCTTCCTACAATTCAACATCATGATCTAGGTCCCCCCTAGCCCCAACCTTTAACACATTTGGGGCGTGTGCTTTAGCCCTATAAGAAATATGTACTTGAATATTTTGTATTTTTCCTAGCTTTCAAGAAACTATGAAAAGTCAAGGTATGTGTGAAATGCATATGTCTTTAGTTGTTGGGAAGAAGTGATCAATGCATAGAACTACTTGAAATTATCCCAAACTAAATTTTGGTCAATAGTTTTATGCAAGTGATAAGTATGTACAACAAATTACAATTTCTTGGAGTTGGATGAATTATGTCTCTTTTATGACTACTTATATTTTATCTACGAACTACAAAACTTTGCACCCAATGGTAATATAGAAACCTCCTAAACTTTTGGTTGTAAAATTAATCTATTGTAACCTTTCTTAGTTGTCCCTTTACATCCACCCTTGAATCTTGGTTTTTCGCTTTTTATTTGACAACAGTAGGATCTAATCTTTGATGTTCAAGCACTTGTAAATCCTTTTTGGTTAGTCTAGTGTTTGGAATTTGCTGATATACCTCTTGTGGCTCCTCTTTAACTACTATAAGATGCCTTCCTTGTTTTTGTTGATCTACTAGGACTACTTGTGTTTTTTATTTACAATTTTCTACTCCTTCTATGTTGTTTAACCTTTGCTAGTTTAGCCCATATCCACTAGAAAGAATTGGCCATTTTGCAATTTGTCCTTACAACTAATTTTTAATTGTAAGCAACATTTGTGATTAAAACTTTAATAGTTGCATTGAACAAGTTTCATGTATTACTTGCAAATGACAAGGAATTTTGAATGAAAAAATAATTAACAAAATACACCTTTATTTTGGCTAACTATATACATATTGTTGTTTGCAATTAAGGTGTGACTTTTTTGGTGAACAATGGAAAGAAATGATGTGTTCACACATGTTCCAACTTTGAATGATTTCAAGTATTATTATAATTTTGAAATAATTTAAAATGTTTAGTTTTAATGCTTAGATGATTTTAAATTGTGACATGTGATGCAATAAAAATGTGTCATGTGACATATTAATTAAATTTATCCAAAATAAATTTAAATTAATATTTAAATATGTAGGTTGAACTAAGTAAAAATATAACTACCTTCCCACCTAGACTTTAAACCTACCTATGTAAGTACATAAGTAAGTAGATAGGATCTACATATCCATCTCTAGGCAAGATGAACCAACACACATAGGGGTACCCATAAGGGTAATGGTGCATTCACACTTGATGTTAAGTTAGTGTTAAATGAAAATCTAAGTGGCATCCTAGGAGGCACCCAATGTTAAATGGGTGATAGCTGAACGTTAACTGAATGTTAGCTTAACATAAAATCTTCATGGTAAATAGGTTTAAGTCCTAAATGACTAGCATGGTGGTGATAGGGGATTCAACACTAGAGTCCCTAACACCAAGTGTGAATGCACCTTTAAAACATTACTTGCAAATACACTAGAAATATTTGCACGGGTGTTTATGGTATTTTAAGGCTTATGATTCCATTTTAGCATGATGCACTACAATCATGCTCACAAAAATTCTTGAAAATATGTATAAAAGGATAATGCATTTGAAAATGTTGTCAACTATATTTTTTTCATTTAAATTATGTGTATTTATCTTAATTATCAGTTATCAAAATTCACCATATTAATTAGTATATAAAATTACATATTTACACTCATCCCATATATAGGTAGCCAAATATAGGAGTTATATTACCATAGAAGTATGTTTTAGGGTACCTTAAATGCACCTTAAATGAAAAGCACATGCAAAATTTTCCTTAGTGTATTTGTGCTTATGGCTCCTAGAAAAGACAACAGGTCTTATGCCTACTTTTGGTGGAGTGAGAAGGACCTTACACCTATAGGCACCTAAATAGTAGTTGTAAGATCCCTCCGACCTCAACTGTCTCATGATTTAAGTTTATTTGGGCTTCACATTGCTTCGCACTACCAGCAACAACAATTAAATTATTATTTTTAAACATAATAATTTTTTTGTAATCAATTTTATTTTTTCAAAAGATAATTTTTTTATAAATTTCATTGTGTGCATTTTGTTTCATTAATATTTTTTTTTGACATTCTTGATTTGGTAGTCAAAATGCTAACAAAATTCCGATTCATTAGATAAGTTCACAACAAGATACAAATGGATGAATTCTTTCTTTTTTTTTAATTGAATTTTTTAAAATAAAAAAATACAAATAGATGAAAACATCAAAAAATGAAAAATATATATAATAAAAAAAATTTTAAATTGAAAGTTGATCTATGATGAATTATAATCCAAAATGATTCTGAAATTGTCATTTTTGTGACGATCACCAAAATACCCATCCTACATAAACCAGTTCCGATGAAACATTGTCACTGGAATAAGGTTTGCCTTGTGCATTATGTTGAGTAAGTTTCCATGGACGGGACCCCTTGGCACTATGTCCCAAGGACTCTGTCTGATACCAAATTTGTCTAGGTCCTCTTGCCAGTGCCTATATCACTAAAATATTAATAATTTAATAATTTAATAATAATAATATAATTTTAAAAAAAACGCTCTGCTGCCAATAGGTGCCTATTTTCGAAAAATGGGAAATATATAATAATATAATCAAATCAAAAGACTCTGCTGCCCCATCTCTGGCTCCTCCATTAACTGTAACGGTAACTTTTGCTGCCCGCAGTGACCGTTGCAAAACATGGTCTGATTCTCCTTCCTTTTCCTTTCCTTTCCTTTCCTTCCGTTTTTGTGTATCTTTCTTCGTTTCTCTCTGGTCCTTTCTCGGTTTCTCTTCTTCATCGCCATCGCCTCTTCTTCTCCCTCTTTTAGAGCATCTTAACTTTTGCTTCCACGAGTTTCTTCCGAAGAGGAAGAAGTTGTAACTTTCTTGTCCAAGAGAAAGAAGGATTCTGTTTTGGATATTTTGAGACGGTTGATTTCTTTTATTGTTTCCTTTTGTGTGTGTGTGTGTGTGTGTGTGTGTGTGAGAGAGAGAGAGAGAGAGAGAGAGAGCTCAGCTCAGCTCAGCTCAGCTCAGCTTGGATCAAACTAATCTTGACCTAGAAGTGTGCAGTGAGAATTTCTTTGTAGCGAGAGAAACTAATTGAGAGCCGGAAGTTAGTTGAATCTGCTTTCTTCGAATTGCTGCTCAAATCTCCAATGACTCTTTCACATTAAGGGCTTGCAGTATTCGCAGCAATCGGAACCAGGTTTGGAGGAGTCGGATTTGGCTCATAGGAGCAGGTTCTTCACTCAAGAGCTTTCGATCAATTTTTTTATCGATAAAGAATTCTTTATTCACGGGATTTTGAGCGCGAGATCCTGATATACGGCATTGTGTAAACGAGGAAAAGCTTTGTGGTTGGAGTTAAGAATGCTGGTATTCGAATGACGTCTAGAGCATCGCAGCTGAAAAACAAACTTGGAAGTGCATTTGGAGTGGTTTTCTCGCGCCTTTGCATTGGCAGGTCAAGGATCTGGAAAATTCTCGCGAAGGAAATAGAAGCACAAGAAAGAAAGTAAAGCTAAGAAAAATTTGTAGATAGAAAAAGATGGATGGAGATACAGGGAGTGGGACATTTGCGCTGCCGCTAGAGCTGGATACATATGTGCAAAAATCCATCGCGCATCTGCTGGAGCCCTGTGCTTGTCGCCAGCATCTAGATTCAAAGCTCTCCGAGGCCGAGGATCACCGGAGACAGTTGCAGCTGCAAGTGCATGAGCTGCACTCTCGCCTCGAAGAGGCAGACTGCAAGTGCGCCAAAGCGAAGGTATAATGATCTCTTCTTCATTATCGCAAGTGGAGATTAGGTTCTCTTCTGCGCGATAATTCCATTATGTCATTTAAAGCTTTCTCTGGAACAAGATTCGTACGTTTCTGGCTCAGCATGCAGCACTACTCGTGTTGGATGGCAGCAAGAGGCATGCTTGAATGCGCAAGCTTTGAAGCGGCAGATCGCAGATTGGCAGAAATTGGCGGATCATTGCAAGGCGGTGACGCAAGAATGCGCATTACTGACTCAGGAGTGTGCACGACTGGAAAGTGAGTGTAATTTGTACTACAACGACCGGGAAGTATTCATGCAAGCTGCAGATGAGGCGGAGGAGCGTGCGGCTGCTGCACAGGAGAGGGCAGCTGCTGCAGAGACAAGGATCCAGGAACTGATTACAGAATTAGAAAGTCATGAGCACTATGAGACACCACGGGATTCTTTCGAGAAACCAAAGGTCGGTCGTCTGTCTATCCTCCTCCAGATCGTAGCTTCTGTTTTAAACCCTAAACCCTTCTCTCAACAATGTTGACAGCATTCCTTACCTTCGATCTCTGGTGTAGCTTACAGTAATTACTTGTGGAGTCTATTGGTAACACACAATTCGACAGACAGTGATGATTTCTCTTGTTTGTGTTAGCAGACTAGTGATGGAGAAGATGTGGTTGCTTTGCAATTAAAGCTAACTCAGATGGAGGAGGATATGCAAAGGTAATGGATTCTTAAATGTTTCAGTTCATGGTTGCAAAGGTTTCTCTTCATCAAGTGCTCACTACATTATTGCCACTTTGTTCGGGGTTAGGGTTTAGGGATCCCAAATATCTCCTGCATGACCAGTTTCCAGTGCAAGTTGCAATTGGGGATTGCGAATCTTTGTTGGACTATTACTTGACTCCAATTCTGTTGCAATGCAATAAAATCACGAAAGTGTGACTGACTGTTTGCAATTCTCTTTTTTTTTCTAATGTTTTGATACATAAGGGACAATGGTGACAGTATGCAGAAGGAGTTAGAAAATGTGAAGGCTGGTGCAAAGGCAGAAGTAGATGCAGCATACAGGCAACTTGATGAACACAGTTCAAAGATGCATGCCCTTCTTACATCAGCAAACCAGGTGTGTCCTGATCAGCTGCATGATATTGTGCAGGCACTGTTATTCTAGCCATGATAAAGTTTCCTGATAAAAAAAAGGATGGAGGTAGAATAATGTTTTTAATATCTTAGCTGCACCCTCTGGCCCTGCTTCAATTTTATGAAACTGATTGAGAAGCTTGCAATGGTGAGCACAGCGGTATGAGGAGTCACTGGCAGAGCTGAGAACAGTACAAGAAGCCTACACAAGAATTGAGGCAACACACAGGGATGAACAAACAGTGCACTTGATGGTTATGTCAGCCATTAATTATGGTGTTTGTAAGGCACTCGAGGATGAGAAAAGGAAAACCATTGAATCATTGAAATTGCGTTTCCAAGCTGTTGTGAAGCGATTGAAAGGAGAAATGAGAGCAGATCGTGAAAGGTTAGGCCCCCTATCAGAGCACCATTATCAACCCTTTGTTAGGAAACCAAAAGTAATCTTTTGGGTCTTGCTCAATACCCATCGTGCAGGAGTCAAATTCATGGTGAAACCTTCCCTATTTGGTGAGAGAGAACCAGCACTGCACCTTGCACCTATTGATACCCTCCCTGATCCATCTAAAACATGTGAGTGTTGGCAGAGATGACTTAGTGCTGTAAGAAATATATTTATATAACTTGTCACCGCCCCACACATCCAGTATTTATGAGAACTATTACTTCTTTGGAAGGAGTCCCCATGCCAAAAATTACTACCATTTCATGTCAGAAGTGTGAAAGTACATGTCTTCCTTTTGACCTCAGTTTTTTGGAACATTGGAACCATGCTGATATTGTCCAAGAAATGTATGCAAGTATATTATTATTGGGAGGCACAGAGCACCATCAAAGCAAATGTGACTTACCTCCAGAGTGAATGTGACAGTGAGTGAATGCTGCTGATGTCATTTGTGTTATGTCCACTACCAACTTTCTCAGTAACTTCTTGTTGACCTCAGGTTGTTTAAACATGGGACGCAGGATGAAGGTGGCCGAGAAAGGTATGAAAGCATTGCTTGTGGAGGCACAGTCCCTGAGACATGAAATGGCAGTGTGTACAAACAATCTAAACAAAGCAGAAAATGAGGTACCACCTCCCACATCTGTCTACTATCGCTGTAAACTGAAGTAGAGAAAACCAATCATAGAAAGAATGCTTTGTGAATGTACTTCAAGACAGGTGCTACCTGCTGGAAAGTAGTGATTGGGTCTTTCAAAGATATCCATTGTTTTGAGAGGCTGAGTTACAGTGGTGCACCTGTGGTGGTGTCAAAAATATCAGGTGCAATTGTTGGCGGATGAGAACAAGGAGCTTTGGTTACTGTTGAGAGGCAGATATCCCTCATGCTCAGGCAGCCCCACTGAGTCGCCTTTGTATACTAAAGCAGTATGACTCATAACCACTCTTTGTTCCAGGTCATGATGCCCAGTCTTTGGCATGTCTCGTACTATATCAGTTCCTCCGCTTTTCTTAGGGGATGGAATTATCAATGATTTGGTTTGTAAACCAATATAGCAGAGGGTTGACCACAAATGAGGGAAAGTGGAATTCTCTGATGTCAACAGATCTCGGTTGGGTTTGAAGCAGACCCATACCAAGAGGAAGATGAGGACACAATTGCTAACTGTCTGTGGAAGTCCCTCATGGAGAAGACAAGATTCAGAAAGCATTGTTGTGTTCCAGTCCTTTGAATTAAGTTACCTGTAGACCAGAGCTATAGAAGCTTTCATAACATCAATGAATTACTGTACATACATGTGTCTGGATTTTTAGAGATTTGGTTCCACACAGTCACTGACACACTACACCACTGGTCTAGGCTGCTTGCTTCAGACAGAAAATAGAAGGCAGTTAGTTGTGTGCAGATGGGACAGGGCAATTGACTTTGTGGAGTGTTCTGTGACAGAATAAAGGCATGACAAGAAGTAAGTCCCAAGGAAAATTGCAAGACAAGTGTGAGCCAAGGGGACAGGATAGCATAGCAGCAACAGCAGCAAGAAGGCCCCTCACTCCCTTGCGAAGTAACTCACCAGAGTGCAGATTACGCCATCGATAGCGTCTTACTGTCGAGGTGCAATACATACCCAGATTAAGCCACACAGCAATCAATAGCTAGTTTCTCTGCATAGATACTGATTTAGATCAATAGCTAGTCTTGTGGTTTCTCCTTGCTGCAAGAATCTAACTGCTGCAAGTGGCACATGAAAGATTTAGCAAACATAAATTTGATTTGGTGAACTATACCCTCCTGTGCACAAAATCCTCTGCCATTTCTGCACTCCCTTATGGATGAAGATTTGGGGCGTGGGATGTGCAGTTCACACATTTCCCGTGGGAAAGGTATTGTCACCCTTTTTCTGACTCAGTTTATCACATCTTCATACACTTATTTTCTGGGAATTGGACCCAATACACAACTGGCTGTTTTCTACCATTTCTGCTTTCAGGTAACTTGTTCTCTGCAAGATTCAATTTCCTTGTTACAGGAAGAAAACTCTTTTGAGACTAGGCTTCCAAGTTTTGATGTCCTCATGACACATTAAATTTGCTGTGTTTGGACTCTCTTGTGTTCACCAGAATTGCGGATTGTTGTTAATTCACATATTATACAAATCAGAATAGATCTATGTGCTGCTTTACAGACAGCTCTATACATGCCAAGGACGTGTCTTCCTCCGAATGTTGATGTTGTCTTCAAGTTTCTCACCTCCATCTGAAGCTTTAAATTGTCAACAACAAACTGAAGGTGCTGCAAACGTATCCATGTATTAAATCTCCACATGGCAGCAGCAGGTTACAGAAATGAATTGTTGTCAGGCAATAGATACCAATCTAGTACATGGGATAATCAATAGTGAGTAGTAGTGAACAGTGTAAAGTAAGGCACTGTATATTGTGCAATTTTACAGGCGCAAAGTTAGTACTTGACTGTCATTCTTCATGCAAAATAAATATATTTATGTAATTTTACATGGTTCAACAGAACAACGTGTGTCTATATATATATATATATACATATAATATTACATTATATGATTTTACATGGCTATGTAAAAAAATGTAAACATATGACAATATAAAAAATATGATTTTTAATTGAGGAGGAGAGGTTTCATAATGTTTTTGAAGATAAATGGCCCATTGCAAAAACGAAAAAACATCAAAATATACACCCACAACTAATTCATATATGTTTTCACTGCTTCTACTTGTAAAGCTACTATAATTAGTCTTGAACCTTGTGCATTAAATGCTGATTTTCAGCATTTCATTCCCAGATTTAATAAAATTTCCTTACTGTATGGATACCCCTGTTAGCAGGGTTTGGGGTGAAAGGAGGCACAAAGACAGGGTGACTTTACAAATAATTTTAGCTTTTACACATACAGGCCCTAAAACATTTACACAGGACTGTGTAAGTGAATTTGACAAGTGTAACAAATATTTACACTGGCCTTGTGTAAGTGTAAAAATATATATATACACTGCAACAGGATAAGTGTAAGTGTGAAAAGTTTGGACGTGTATGCGTAAATCACTGGATTTACATGCTGTATATATGGCTATTGACACTTACACGCATAACACTAGTACAGACCAGTCTGAGGCGGATACTACAAAAATCTCGAAACCCTTGCTGGGTATCAGCCCAAGTATACAGATGTAAAACTGGCAGATGTGAAATTCTCTAAAATCTCACCCCTGCCTCATACCTCACAATAATATTATGAACTTACTTACCTCCACCTCATACCCACCCTTTTACTATATATATACCCATACCCAACCCAACCCAAAAATAAAAGAAGGGTATTTGTTAAAAACCTGGGTACATTTTTAAAAGTATACTTAAGAATGGTATACATTAGGGTTAGGTTGGCTCTTGTTTCTCTACTCCCCCATGTCTCCTTCAACAAGCGTTTGTGGGCATAGCATTACTTTTTCAGTCTTTTGTGAATCAAAGTTGGGCGGTGGAGGATTTGGAAGTTCCTTTGTTTAAAGTTAATGCTTCTTGTTTTTCATTGCGTTGCAAGAGAACAATGTGAAGGAGATAGGGTTTTAATTAGCTTTGAAGCTCTTTGGTTTTGCTCTTCAAGGTTTTTGCTTTTGCTTTGTTGTCTCAACTCTAAGGACTTAAAGGCAATTGGGAAGAGCATGGGTGCAAGAAGCAAGCCAATACTTGAGGTCTCAAGCTTTTAGATTTGTCACTAAGTGTTTCGCCTTCCATCTTTGTCTCCAATTCTTTTTGTTTTGTTTTTTTATGTCTCTTGACTTGCATTTTGTCTTGGTGCTAATTTTAAGGTTTAAGGTTTCAACTGTTTTTTTTTGTGGCGATTGGAAGGTTTCATCTTGATGGCTTCCTTAAATAAAGTCAAGTTATCATAAACATTGAAGATTTAAGTATTAATCAAGAGACCCGATTGTTTCCAGGTTATGACAACAACATGAGTGTTAAAAGTTTACCACAAGGTGAAAAGTTGTGGATTCCTAAGGATACTCCTCTTAATGATTTGAGTTACATATGATAAACTTGCAAAAACAACATGTAGCTTAAAACCTCATAGTCAAAATTCACCAATGTGGGTTTTTTTTAAGGTGAACAACAACCAACTTGTAGACCTTTTTTAAGCCATAGTGCATAATTTGCCACAGTAATGTTGCTGGTCATGATATTTTGGTATTGCACACCACATTACAAAAAGGTATTATTGCTTACCATAAATAAAATGGCATAACAACTATGAAAAAACATCTTGAGCTTGAGCACAATGCCCTAATTAAAAGGTTTTTTTTACTCGTAGAAATTTTGTCTTTTGCAACCAAGGAAACGATTTGATTAGTTGTTCTAAATGATTTTATCAATGACCACAATCACATATTATAACTTCATTCTCTATGTGGAATAAATATGAATAATAGATTAGTCATTTATATGACTAATAGATAAAAATTTACAAAATAAACATATTTCATCCATTTTCCATCAACCATATTTCACCCATTATGATTTTTTTGGTGTGTTAAAGAATAAAACATTGATGTGAATTATCCAACTATCATTTTTTCAAATAATGAAATACATATATGTAATTTATGATTGAATTTTGACTATTTCAAATGACATGGAAAATATTGTCATGATGTCGTGACCTTTTTTATTTAATTAATTAATTAATATCCTACATCATTGGAAAATGGGTCCCACTATATGTTCTAAATTTTGGAGACTTCTAAAATGATTTATATATTATTAAATAATTATTGCTACATGGACAATGTGGCACCTTGTATAATTATAAAATCATTAACCTTAAATGATGTGGTACCTTAGGTGGTCTACAATTATTTTACAGTGATTCAACAATGAATATAGTAATTTAATATGTATACAAATGGACATAATAAACTACAACATGTAAGGAACTTATTTTGATTAATATTATACATATAGGTAATATAAAAAAATTCATTACATTTTTCTTAACTATATTTGATATATAATCCATTTTAAATATTCAATATGACTAAATTAAATATTATATGTTGAAATAATTTTTAATGGTAAAAGCATGATATATTTTTTATATCTCAATTTTAAAATAAAATAGAAGTGCGAGATGTGGGAAATATATAATTTATTTGTACATTAAACTTTAATCATAAATTTATATTATATATGAATAAAAATAAAAATATTTATTTTACATGTGTAAAAAATATTATTACAATTATATTGGATTATATGTGTAAAGATGAATAAAATTTATAATTTCAGAATATTATTTTATATTTTAATATTATTTTATTATTCAAATCAAATTAAATTATTTAGATTGAATTATAATTCATATTTAATATGACTAATATGGAAACATTTAATATAAAAATATATAATTGATTTATTATGCATTAATAAATATTTTACATCTATAAATTATATGAATTCATATGTGTAAATTAAAAGTTATTAGTAAAATTATGATATATTGGAAGCAAAATTGTAATATAAATTCATAAACCAAATGAAGGTTTAAAATATCAATATTTTATTTTATTTATTCATGTGTTAGCCATAAAGGTTTTTTCATTTGCAAATCATGTGTTTGAATTTAATTTTTCCAAAGTATGATCATTGAAATGTTATTCAATAACAAAATTCAAATAATTTTGTTTTGATTTGAATTTATATATATATTAAATAAATTGTATAATTTTGTACATTATTGAAGGAAATTTATGAATAAGTTTTCAATTTTTTCATTTGGACAAATTATTAATAAAATATGACTTATATATTTTAGATTTTGTGTAATTTTTAAATGAAGTATGGTGTAAATAAAATAAACAATATATCATCTATATAGCAAGTGGGGTGGCTTGGTGGCAAAAGAGGTGGATTCCATCCTTGGGGTCCAAGGATCAAACTTCATAAATGACATGTGATGTGGTCAACATGGGAATATTGACCAGATATTTTTGTATCTACCTAGATTACCTAGATTACATGATTATTTAAATGAACCTAAATAGGTAGATTAGGGGGTCTACTTTACCCATTTAAATTATGTTTTAAACCTAGTCTAAGTGGTGACACGTGTCAACTTGATAGGATGAAAAATAATGAAATTAAAAATAATTGAAATAAAAATACATCTTATTATTTATAAATATATAATAAATATAATAAATATTTAAAATGTTTCCCGAGTTTTTGGGTCAAACTTGTAATAATAATAAAAATTAAACAATGATTAAACTATCACTAATGACTTCACAAATGACCTTCATGATTAATGGATTATATTTGCCACATCATGTCCTAAATGACTATTGTCATAAATGATTCATTTGTAATGACTTTAGGGCCATTAATCATTTTTGTCCTTTATGACTATATTAGTAGTTATAAATTCAATCATATATTTGAAGATTTCTACTTGTGTTTGAAAAGTAAACAAATGTTGATGATGTGTCATTTTTTTATGAACCAGCCAAAAGGAGACCACATGTGATAGCAAATGCCATACTTGGTTTTTTTTTTTCTACAAACGAATTCAAAAAAATAATGAAACCCAAGTTGGTGTCTTGAAAATTGTGATGTTACTTGTGATTAAAGGTTATTTGCCCATGAGGACATAGATTACAACTTGTAACCCAAAAATTAAGCACAGTTATCAAATAAGGTATGCTATTATTATTTCATCTTTTGATCAATTTCATGGGCTATGTATTGAAAAGGTTTTTGAAAACCTAACTAGAATGGTGTTGAATTGATGTTGTTTGCAAATCATGTTTTATGATTCCAAAACACATTATTTTTTCATAATGCCATTGCACTTTATTATAGTTAGTAGACAATTTGATTACAAAGTCACATACCTTTTTGTTGGACCTAGGTTGTTTGTGAATTTTGTCACCCATTGTGAAGGGTAGAGTTTTGAACCATAATTAGGGGCATTGGCTCCTTGGGGATGCCTTCCATTTTGTTATTTCCATGCATTAGGAACTTCATGAAAAAAATTTCACCATAGGGTTTTTGATAGCCTTGTTAAAAAGGAAACAATTGTTTTTTATTTTGAACTAGAATATTTCATCTCTCATATGAAGTGCCAAGTTTTTTTTTAAATTCGACTTTTCATTTCCTTTATGCATGGAGGTGATTTGATTTTTTTTTAAGTCCATAACATGTTGGCTTTGATATTGGATCCCATGTATAAATCGATGTGGTTGGTAATTACTTATTTGGGTCATGAAATTATTATTGCCCTAGTTGCAAATTATGATGAACAATTATTATTGCCTCTACCATTGGAGGTTTATAAAGTTTTCATACCCAGTAGGATTGATTGTGTTAATGAGTTTACTTTGTTTATGAACTTTTAATATGTGTTTTAATAGACCAACACAAATGCAGAAACCTATAAAGACATTGTGAGGTGAGGACTTGGTGGATTTCATCACTATCAAGTTGATGCAAAAACTTGCAAATGTGTTTTAAATGTGGTGACCAACAAAAGAGTAGAAGCTCCCAACTATGGTTATATTTGCACAACAAATTTTGGGAATCCCAATTCGCTAGATGGAAACTAAAAGAATTTTCTTCGTTGTTAGAATCCTCACAACATTTTTTAAGCTTCAAACCAACAATTTGGAAGTTGATTTTTTTGAATAAAAATTAGCCATTTGATCTTCATGTTGCCTGGTTAACACCATTGGATGTTGGCAACTGCATGTGAGGCAAAATCCAATTTGATGCAAGAGTTGGATGTTGAGTTTATGGATGAAGTGGAATGCAAAGAATTTCCAAATGAAGATTTTTAGTTTTGGATGCATCACAATCATCCATGTGTCCTTTTTTATACATAAGTGATGACTAAGTGAATTTTAAAATGATGCATGGTGTTTCCATGTTAAGATTTTAGTGTAATTTTTTTTTGGGTGTTTTTAGATTAATGCGCAAGATCTTCATTGTGTTTCAACTTCAAGAATGGGTTGCATGTTGTTATTATGTGGAAAAACACTAACATTTTTGTTTTTTCTATTTTTTGGAATTTGATGGAAATCTCCTTGTAATCCATTTATAAAATGGCATGTGTGTATACTTTGGCTTGTAATTCCATGTAGTCCATTTGCATGTGTGTGTGTTTTTTGATGAGATGTGTGTTATATGTTGGGTGCTTAATGCTTACAATGGTAAGATGAAAAATTTGTTTAGGATTGTGTGACTTTTTAAGGGTATGTGTGTCCATCTATTTGTGTCTTTAAATGTTAGTTTATGTTTGTGTCTTTGAGGCTATGTCTATGTTTTTAAAGGTTTGTTTATCTATTTGTTTATGTTTTTGAAGGTCTATTGTTTGTTTATCTATCGATGTTTATTTAACTTTGAAGGTTTCAGGATTTGGGGTTATAGGATTTAAAGGTGTGTTTGCGTTTTTGAGGTCTATGAGATTCAAGGTTAATAAATGTTTGAATGATTAAAGGTATGTATATGTTTGAAAGGAATCTAGGATTGGCCTATTTGCATTTGGGGTTATGTGTTATTTTGAGGGGATTATTTTTTTGGAGCATATGAAGCACGTTACATGGAAGCAAGATCATGGAAAAATTGGATGCAAAAGAATAGTATTTAACAAAACAAAAAAATCATTTTAATTCACATTAAGATTACTTCTTTCATTAGGTTTAGAATTTAGAAGTTTGGAAAAAGTTCAATTTTTGTTTTTTGAAAACTTTGTGATTATTGTTGGATTCATCTTTGTTAATAAAGTTTTCAAACTCTTTGTGTTTGTTGTTGGTTATGTCAATATAAATTCCATACAAGGCTAAATGTGAATAAGTTTTGTGAATACAACAACAAATATTGAACCTTCCATTTTAAGACTTGGGTAAAAAATCAATGAATGTACTTGGTTACATTTTTATCAAAAAACTAGGATAACTTTAAAAATTGAGAAGGATATTAGTAAGGGTTTTTGTTAAATACTGGAGATTATATACTTACTTTCAAACATATTCAACCCCTAGCCCTGCTTCATACCCCAAACAAAACATGTTTTTTCAAATTTCCAATTTTTATAAGCCCAAATTCAAAATATTCTTTAATTTTTAAAAATTAAAACCTAAAACCAATGATTATTTTTAAAAACGAACCTAATTTTTCTTTTTGCTTCTTTTAACAAATAAAGATAAAAAATGAAAAAAAAAATGTGAATAAATAAAAGATTAAATAATGAATTTGAAAACTAAATCTTTCGAAATATGCAAGGTTTAGTATAACTTGTTCGACATCTTATACTAGGCCTTTCACATGCCAAAAGGTCACATTCCAAAAGGTATATCATAAAATTCAAGGCAATGACCATCCTAAAAATACAAAAGGAAAAATTAAGTTAGTCATTTCGTGTGGTAAAAGGACAGGTCTAGAATCTAAAGTTGTTTGTATTGTAACTTGTGTGAAGGCATGTCAATGAAGGTAGTAACCTAGTTCCCAAAGCCAAGAACATTATAACCTTTAATGTGATTTGCCCTTCCTTTACATTAAAAAAATTGACATAATTCAAATCTATCACATAATCGACACATTATAGGTTTGTATGGTGCCTTTTAGACTTGGAAGAAGATTATGTTTTGTAATGAACCATTTATAAAAAAATTATGTTGAGAATTTATGTACACAAGCCAAACATGACTTAAACAATAACCATTCATTCGTTAGGGTTTATTTCTCGATTTTGTGATTAGGTGGACAAGTGATCATACACAAGAAGATTTAGCCAAATTTGGCTATATGTTGTGTAGTTCTTCTTTTGAAGTGCCTTTGGTCCGGACTTTGACATTTTAAATTTAGTTGGAGGTTTTTTGTTATTTTAATTTTTAAACCTTTCAATTTTGGTTGTGATACACTTTTTCAAATTCAATTTTTTTTTATCTAGTTCGAAAACCAAATTTAATTTAATATATAGTCTACACATTTTCCATTGTACGGGGTTTTATTACAAATTAAAAACATGGGTCTATATAGATATGTAATAATGTTGGTTTACCATCAACTTCTTTTGATACCAACTAATACTAATATTAAACTAATATCGGATTTAGGTCATATCAAACTCGTATGATATTTGATACCAATGTTGATATCAATATCCATACTAGCCTTTGATCCTATATATCATAGCAACATTGATACATAGTTCAAAAACTAATTAAAATTAAAATTTAATTATAAAATTTAACGTACTTATCATAAAAAATCAAGTTGCATACTTAAAGAACTTGATATTGTGTGTTTAGAATGTTTTTTCATATTTTTGGTTTCAATTTGAATTTAACAAAAGACTAATTTCATGATTTAATTCTTAAATTTCATGATTTGGTTCTTGTGCTAGTTCCAACAAAAAGATGTCTACTTGGGTCTAGGTCACAAGAACATGAATTGAACACTTGAATCTAACATTGCAAACCATATATCTTATAACATTGGTCCAAACTCACAATGGTTAAAATCAAAATTGTTTTTATCAAGTGCCCAAAGAAAAAAACTCATAGTTCCTTGTGAGTAACACTTGCAAAACATTGCTCAAAGTTGTGAGACCAAATGAAAATTCTACATCATTCCATAGTCTCTCCCAACAAATAAGTGTACTAAACAAACGAAGCCAAAAAAAAAAAAAAAAAAAAAAAAAAAAAA
>Ga0116227_10001664_pt1 | contig 50223 bp, 38 predicted proteins | sample S1TSphgellanicum_FD_89693 | JGI IMG/M metagenome (GOLD analysis project Ga0116227, IMG submission 89693) | Host-associated microbial communities from peat moss isolated from Minnesota, USA - S1T2_Fb - Sphagnum magellanicum MG | ecosystem: Host-associated > Plants > Peat moss > Unclassified...
CCTGCATAATTTTCACTGCTCCTACCTGTACAACTACTATATTGACTCTTGTTGAACCTTGTGCATTAAATGCTAAGTTTCAGCATTTCATACCAGGATTTAATAAAAATTTCCTTACTTTGCAAATACCACTCAAAGAGGGGAATAGGAGAGCTGAAAGGAGGCCCAAAGACAGGGTGAAAACAGGGTGATAATTACAGATAACTCTAATTTACGTATAATAAATTAGAACTCTGAAATTGTAAAAGAAAAGCGCAACACTGGTACTCCAAAAAGTCATTATCCTCCCCCAATCTTCCCAAGAAAGTTCAGTTTTCCTTAAGAGAAGGTGAAAAGAAATTTCCTAGCGTATTTGGAAGGTATCTTACATTCGTGAATGATGCTTCCTTGGAAACTTTTTCTAAAAGAAAAAAAAAAAGACATCTTCAAGTGTTGGGTGGGTATCCCGGGGAGCGCCGGGTATCAACCAGGCATCCACCCGACATCATGCATGCACTGAAAACCTCCGAACATCAGTTGAAGTGATATCCGGATCGATATCCTGTCTCTCAGTTCTCTCTCAAGAGAAAACCATGATGAGACCTTTTTTATATTATAAATTGAGAATCAAGATAAGTTTTTGTCTCTGGATCCGGTTCTCATCAGGTTCTCATCCGGTTCTCATTTAGAGGGCTTAAGTGGTAGGTGTAGGGGATAGGTGCAGCTTATGCAATAAGAAATCCTAAGTGGCCGTTGGGTGTAGCAGGTTAGGTAGGAACTAGAACTTTCTAGAAGAAGGATCTTAAACCCTAAAAGACATCTGATTTTGCTCTCAATATAAAAAAAATCAGTCTCTCCTTTTTCCTCTCTCACATTGGTAAAAGCTCTCTCACTTGAAAGCTCTTCTAAAAGTTGGTTTTTTTTTATGTTTAAGTTGTTTGTAGTTTTGTATTGAGGGAGTCTCTTTTTCTTTTTCTTGAGTTCCTTCTTCCTTCCATAATACAAGCTTGTATTTTTTTCCCTTCCTTCTTGCTTACTTTGCATGCTTGCTTGCTCGCACCCTACACCCACATATTTCACTTGTCTCGTGCTTGTTTCACCACTTGTTTTATTGTCGCTTCTATCATTATCACTCCACCATTGTAGTTCCATTTTTATTTGTTCATGCTTGCTTTTGCCATCATCACCTACTCTCGTTTGCCTTCTCCTACTTGCCTGCTTTCGTCTGCTTCATCATCATTGCTTATTGCCACATGTCTACTTTCACCCACTTCCACCATTGTCACCTGCTCCCACCTACTTGCTCTCGTTTGTTTTTGCCATTGTTACGTTTTCAAATACCTTGCCTGTTTCCACTTGCCTCGTCTCGTACTTGCATGTTTTGTTGTTTGTTTGTTTGAGTTTTGACTCACCCCCCTTGCTTAATACTTCCTCCCCTCTTTGTTTGTGCAACAAGTGGAACATAGGAGGCACATCAACCACCTCAAATCTAGTGTTTTTTTTTCCCTCTTGTATTTGTAACTTAGTTTTTAGTTTCTTTTTTTTCATTTTGTGTGTGTAGTTAATTGTTAATTTTCTATTGGACCATGCATATTCCCAAACATTAAACACAAACCCTAAACCTTAAACAAAACATTAATCGACATTCTTTTTTTTCATCAACATTTTTTTGTTCATTTTTTTAAAAAATTACCTTTCATTATATCTTCATTTTCATTTTTTTACCTTTTGCTTTGTAAATGCTTGTAAATGTTTTCTAAACTTTAAATATTTTATTGCATTGTTATTTTTTGTTTGTTTGTTTGCAATTGCATGCAATATTTTAGATAGATTGAGTAGAATAATGTTGATTATTTTTCTTCTACTAAATCTCTTGTGAAAACTATAACACAAAACTAATTGAAACTTGTGACATTTTCATGAATGAAGTTGTTATGGAATAACAAAATGTGGAAGAAGAATCTGAAATGAATCGTAGTTTGGAATCTAAAACTAGAATTTGCAATTTAATGAAAAAGAAATAATGCAACATGTTCAAAAGTTGCACGATCAAAGGAAATTTTGGAAACCAAAAGGAAGAAATGTTTTGTACATTGGTCTTTCTTTTGCATAAATGATAACAAACCTGGGAACTTATAGCAACCACAAGTAATGAGATGTTTGTTATGTTATAATGCACTTATAAATGTTTCAAACCCAAAAACAAATGCAAGAAAAGGTCTAATATCATATTATAAAACAAATGGTATAACATCCTTTAAAAAACATGTGGATGTTAATTACCATTTAATTTCCAAAAACTTTGAAGAAGTACAAAATATGATGAAAGGAAGGCAACCAACAAAAAAAATCTTAATCTATTGAGATTTTCCATATCAATTTTTTTTGTTGTGAAGGTCTCATTCAAAAAAGATGATATTTCACAAAAGGAATTTGATCAAGATTTAAATTTGTTAATTATGAAAAACAATTTTCCACTTCGATTTGTTAAGAGTATATGGTTCAAAATATTGGCATTAGATTTATGTCTAAGACTTAATTTTCCTTCCAAAAGTTAGTTTTCACAAGAGACTTTGTTAAATTTGGTGGAAAAAACTAATCAATTGTATGTTCTACCTATTCTTACAGAATGTTATACAATAACTGCAACCTTTGATTTATGGATGAATAAAGGTGCTAATGATATTTTTGCTTTGGTTCTAAATTTTTTTGGATTTGATGAGCAACCAAAACATATAACTATTAGATTGTTTGAAATTATAGAAACTTTTGGACATGCATTAGCTTGAAATTTGATAGATTTGTTGGACAAATCTGATTTGAGAATAAAAATCATTACATATGTGAAAAATGAGGGCTCTAACATGAATGCAATGACTTCTACTTTGAAATTTGTTGTTAATTGTGAAACAATAGGTTTATAAGAAAGTTTCAATGGTAAATGTTTTGGGCATGATTTTTCCAAAGCATGTCAATATGCTACTATTAATGAAGAAGTGTTTAAAAATCTAAAGTATGTATCCATCAAGGCAACTCAAGCATGTTTGCAAAAGTGTATTATTCAACCAAACAAATCTAGAAAGGGTAAGCAAAAGTGGACCAAAGCTTGAGACTGGGAAAACTCAATACCCCAGTGAAAATAAAGTAGACATTAAGTTCTTATTTACTTTGTGAAAAAAATAATTTTCTATTAAAAATTGTCAATTTGTTTTGTTTTTAGCAATGATTACTAATTTGTTTTGTTTGATTATTTTATAGGTTGCTAGCAAAGTCATTATGTTTCAAGAGGCATTATTGTTTCGAGCTGCTAGAATTATGTGCTATAGTACACAAGCTTTTGTGAAGGTGGCTGGCCAAATACCACCACCTTTTACATGGCACATCTACCAAATTATTGTTGATTGTTTTTCTCCTATTGTGATTGCATGTGTCACTATTACAAAATGTGCGTGTAGTACACTAGCTCCTATTCACTAAACCAATGAATTCATTGCTTCTCCACTAGTCCCCATTCATTACAACCAATGAATTCACTCAAAACCAGGACACCTTTTGTTGCATGTCTTGAGCCAATCCTGTGGGCATTGGTTACTAAGTGATGCTCTAAATTCTGCAATATCCATGGTTTTAAAACTGTAAAATGCACTTGAAGTTATGCCCTCTTCACAAAATTTGATGGAAGAGGAATCAATTGTTGTTGATGAATTAACTTCTTTTGCATCTAACATTGGAATGGAAGTTTGTGTTGTGTTGAAATCTTTCCTTTCTTTTTTGAAAAAACTTAGAGAAAACAAAGCCCTTAATATGTTTTCTTTGATGTTAAATCCTAGGTTTAAAAACTTTAGTCTTGTGTCTTCATTTATTGGAAGGGAACAAGGTGTTACCATTGTTGAGGAATATGATAGCAAATCCTTATATCCCATTTTGTTGGAGTGTTATCACCATTTGCATCCTTTGACAAAATCTGAAAGTGCTTTTGTTCACATTGGTGTTGATGAGGATTGTAGTTTGGATATATTTGAATAGATTGCCAACACAAATGAACTAATGAAAGAACTTGTGAACATAGAACTTTTCATTTTTAAACAATATTAAGTGGATGTGAAGGAAATAAAATGTCCTTTGCAATGGTGACAGAAACATGAATTTATGTTTCTTGCTTGTCAAATCTTGAAATTATTGGATCCTAAATTGAAACTTAAAGAATTTTCTTTTTAGTTGGAATCCTTACAAATTTAACAAGATGTAAATTACAATCAGAAAGTTTGTAAAAACTTGTTAGTAAAAATTGGCCTAATGATCTTAAAATTGGTTGTGAATCACACTCTAGTTAAGTAGAATTTGTTGACATAGATGGAGATTTTGAAAAAAAACTAGAAAAATTTGAAGGTTCTTTTGAGAAGGATGAACTTGTGGATTTTTAAAATTATAAAAAAAATTGTTAGCTAGAAAAATGTTGGAAAAACTTGTTTGTTCATTTAAAAATAACTCAAAAAACATTTGTTCGTTGAAAAAAGATTTGAAATATTACATGTGCTATAAATATAAATTTTAAATAATTCTCAAAATAATTTTTAAAAATTAAATGGAAATTGTAAATGATAACCAATTTATGAAAATTGGTGTAGATAACTGATTGTTCTCATATATAGGCAAGAACTAAAAATTAAAAAATTGGCCTTGAAAAAAATAAATCTAAATTGGAGACTAGATCTAAATTCTAAAAATTAATTTCAAAATTATATTAAGAGAACTGGCATATATGATTAAAAAAATTTCAAATATCTAGACTCGACGAATATTTAAAAACTAATACCCACCCAACATTGACATCTTCATCCCTCAACTTGGGTTTTTCTTCCCACAACTAGGGTTTTTTTTTTCAATTTTATGACACAAAAAAATTGGCGTTTTTTTCTTTTTTTCAAAAGGTAGAAAATTTACTCTAATTCACACTAAAAAAAACACACACACACACACACACACACACATTTTTCAAATAATTAGGAATTAAGTGTTTTTGAAAAAAAAAAAAAGACAACAAATTTCTAGGGAAAAATCAAGGGCCACAATTCTGAAGAGGTTTGGGGGGGAGGGGCATATTCTCTATTGTTATTCCCTTGAGGGATACTAGAAGGGCGAGGATCCAGATACCCGTTGACGGATAAATTTGAGGCACTTGACCAGCGTTGAGCGGTTATTAGGAGGGGAACTGACGGTTATCAAAGGCAGTCCTAAGGACGCGTAACCGTGGTTCTGAAAAAAGCCAAAGAACCGGTTCCGATACTGGACCATGGGTAGGTAGGTGTACCCATGGTCAACTTGACAAACCCCATGTAACTACCCACGGTCAACTTGACAAACCCATTGTACCTACCTACCTACCTACCCATTCCCAAACTCCAAGTCCCCATGGTAACCTACCACCCATTCCCAAACTCAAGTTTGACCATGGTTAGTTATACCATGGGACGTGGAGTTTGGGGAGTTCTAGCCTAGGGTCATACATAATACCATAGTACCTTGGCAGCTTTGACATTAATTATATAATTTGTCAAAATGTGAAAATGTTTCCAAAATGTATATATACTTTTTTTTAAAAGGAAAAAAAAAACTTTGTGAAGGAAAAATACATAATCTTCTAGAACATTCCGGAACATTATTTTTTGCCATGGAATACTCAAATTTATTTATTTATTTATTTTATCTATTGATTTATTTATTTGCGGAGGCATGTGTTGAACCCACTTGGTGGAATAACAAAGGACAAGAGAGTTGGGCCCAGTTGGGGGAGCCTGGAAGGGCCAGACCAAATGCCAAAACTCAGGGCTACAATTATGGCTATTCCCATTAGCCATTAACCATGGAATGGAAATGTACCTTGCCACTTACATAGGTAGTTTACCTAGGTAGCATTGTTTTTCTTGGGCATTTTTAGTTGTAGTCAGCATGACAATGGAAGATGATGATGTTGAAAAATTGTAGATCTTCCCCACGAAGATTTAGTCATTTTTGGCTATAAATCAAGTATGAAATATATAAATCTTTAATTTTTTTTTATATTTTTGGCTACACATTATAATATCAAATATTTAAAAAATATGGCAACTTTTAGTATTTTTTCTTTTTCCCTTGCTACTAATGATTGAAAACTCCCAAAAATAATTTCATTTTTGAATTATTAAATTTTCTTTTTGGTGAAAATTTTCCAATTCAAAAAAAAAAAAAAGTTGTTAAGTATTGTGGGAGGAAAATAGGGGCTTTTGCACAATAGGTTATTAAGGAAGAACTCATATGTGTTTTGTTTCATGCATAACTAAGCATAAGTTGTTAACCCGTGTTGGGCAAGTATCCAAATGTGACGCGCCCCCAAGTTCCTTGTTAGACCCAAAAAAGGTCCAATTATGTTAAAGAGTAGAAGTAATTAGAACTTGGTGCCACTCCCAGCTTCCAGCACTAAAAAAGGTAAGAGGGGCGTGCTAAAAGCTCTGGGATTAAACTAAGAAGAGGGACAAGCTACTTAATTACTCGGTCCTGCATTCAAAACTAACCAACAAGTTGGTTAGTTCACATTTGGAACACTTTTGGTGTTGGGACAAGCCATGGGCAACCTTGGACTCACTTGACTCATCACGGCCCAAACTCGGGGGAAGCCACCACCTTCCCCCATATAGTATTCTCTGTGTCTCTCCACCGCACTTGCATCCGAATGGCACTTTTTCCCGGGACTCCCAAAGTGAAGTTTCGAAACTATCCTGGTTTGGACTCCCGAGACTTTGAGCATTCATAATTTCTCGCTCCGACCTCCGATTAGGACGAGGTATGAAGAAAAGTTATAGCTCTCCATGAGAGCTTTCCAATGGTGTGTCACACTCCACTTGTACACACTGGAATCAAATCGATTCCTGACTTTTAGTGGTCCGGAGTCAAACTGCCAATTTGACTCCCGACCCTTCTTTCGACTATAACTTGTGCTGCAAATGTCCAAATGGCTCATGCAAGGCCATTTTGAACATCTAAACTTCAAGACCTTTCCAACGGTATAAAGAACACCTCGATGCAAGGTGTTTTGACCCTGCAATTACGTTTTGAATTTTTGGGAGTCCCAGAGGACTCCCAAGTCCCATTTTCGAAAGTTTGAGTGGCGACCTCACACTTCCCTCGAAATGGGGTTGTGACAAAATGTATGAATGAAATCTTGATGGGTTTTCAAGTTCGAGTAATGAAAACCCACCTAAAATCAAAACTCTTTTAAAACATACAAGTAAAAACCAAACCCTATTCTAGGACCCAACTTTATATGGCAAGACCAAGGTCGGACCTATAACATAAAAACCGACCATTTCTTGAGTGAGATATCCAAACTCAACGTTTATAAACAACTTATTTTCCCCACCAAATTCTAGGTCTTTGTAAGATATTGAAGGCTTAGGGAGTTTAAGGTTTCCTTTGTTTTGCATCATATCCCACCATGTTAACTTTCTTCATCACCCACAAAGCACAAAGTTTTGTGACCTTTCACTTCCTCCTTCTCCTTCCTTCACCCTTTCTCCTTTGTTTATTGTTTTGTTTTTCTCTCCACATCAATAGTTTCCTCCTTCATTTTTTTCCCTTTTTTTTTTTGGTTGCAAGTGTTGCAAGGGTGGGCTTAGGTTTTTGGTTGCAAACTTCTTGTTCATCGACAACCTTTGTGTTTATTAACTTTAATCACTAAAGGCCTTCTTGTTTTTATTCTATTGTAAGTGATCAAGCTTTCTTTTTCTTTTCTTTTTTTTCTAATTTTTTTTTTCATGTTGTTAAGTTTGCAATCAATGCCCAAAGTAAAACTTGTGGGTGAAAAGGATATGATGTTACGTTGTGAAGTGTGAACAAGATTTGGAGAAGGGGTGACAAACCAAAAGTCGAAACTTGATTAACGTTTCCATGGTAAATTAAAACCCTTCATTTCATGTGATGATATTTAGTGTTTAGTTGAAATTAGCAAGGGTTAATATGTTGTGAATTTGTCACATATTTCATTGTAGAAGATCATTTGTATTTTTGTTTTGCCTTTGTTAAATGTTGGGATTTACCTCAATGTTTTGTCGTGTTTCTATTTATGCTAGGGTTGAATAAAATCACAAATACTAGGTCGCTTGTTGCTTGTGGGTATGTGTGTATATATATATATAGTGCAAAATTTGAAATGATTTTTTAGTTTTTTTTTAGTTATAGGTTTGTCATATGTTGTAATCAAGGTGAGATATGTGTGTTGGACAAATTATTATGATGCAAAGCACCATTTGCATTATGAAATGTGAAGAAGATGTCAATGTTCTAGTTTTCAAATGTAAAATTTTAAGTCTTATATATGTTAATTATCGATTTGTTTCATGTTATGAATTTATCATGTGTTTTCCTTATAGGCCATTTGATGTCAAATATGTCAATTTGTTGCATATAAGATCAATTGTGTATGTTTGGATATTATTATGTCCATGCCATGCAAGCCATGAATTTATGGTATTTTCTATAGTATGATTCTACCATGTCAACTATTAAAGCTACAATAAAAGGAAATAAAAATTTCCCAAGTTGGAAAAAATGACCTTGGTGGTGAAAGTCAGTTTATATAGTGTTCAATTTTACAATAGAATGGGTGAAAAGGGGGGAATACTTAAGATTCAATCTTGAATGATGTGAATATTGATACAAGAGCATTGTTGGGGATTGGGGAAGACACAATCAATTATTTTTTATTGAATTTTTTTCAGAAAAAAATGAAAAAAACACCCCAAAAATTGTGATTCTAAAAGATTTTTTTGACCAATTTTCAAAATTAAAATAATTAAACTAATCACAATCCAGACCTACGCATTTCCTAGGTTGTCACTTGTACCAACCCCTCTAGGATAATCACCATTTAATGTTAATTAATGTTGGGATCCTTGCCTATGGGCCTAAATAAGGAATTTGAAAAGAGAAAAAACCCCTAGATACAACGTTATTCTTTATTGTGTGAAATTTAGCATTATTGTGAAATTTTGAACATTTTTTTATTGCAAATTCAATGGATTTTTTATTTTACATCACCAAAGTTTTAAAAAGAAAATCCATAAAAATCACCATTTTTTTTATACATGGTTCAAGTAAGTAGCCAAAAAATTATAAGGATGTTTGATTTTTTTTCCCTTTCAATACTTTGAAAAGCCAACTTTGGCTAAATCAGATCATGAATGATGGGCAACCCAACTACATCATAGAATTTGAAAAAGGAAACACATTGGGTGGACATGAAACAAATGAAAGCAAAGTTTCCAATTTAATGCCATTTATTTTTCTCCAAATTGTCTTAAAAGGTGACTAAGAAATTGTTCTTTTTAACTTGCTTCATGCAACATCAGTCTTTTTATTCAATTTCATGATATTGAAAGTTTGACAAATTCTTCCCAGAAACATAGCAGAATGAGTTCATCCTTACACTAGAAAAAAATAATCCAAAAAATTCCCAGTTTTTTAATTAAAAAACAACAAACTTTGTTGAAATATTTGTGTAAATATTTTTATTTGTATAGGGTAAACGAATGAATAAACCTGCACCCATGATGGTACCGTGATAAAAAAAATCCTATTTGTGGAAATGTTATAAATATGCCATCCTTAAACTAGATAAGGGTCTTTGAGTTCAAATCTACAAAAAAAAAATTGGGCATAATATGGCCTCTCAAGAGGCCACACTCAAAAAGGTGAAGGTACCAACATTGGTGTTGGATCACCCTGGCCTCAATTCCCTTACCCAATTTGAAAAAAAAATTTAATTTAATGTATATACTTTTACCTGGCTAATATATACTTGGGCTCCACGGTTGCTACACATTACGAAGTGACAATTATAATGTAATTGGTCAAACGTAATCAAATCAAACAATAGTCATAATGTGTGAGGGTTGAAAAGGACAAGATTTACCCACATAGAAAGGAAGCCAAGAGCAAGGTAAACAACAAGATGCAAATAAACAAAAGAAAAAAAGAAATGATCTCAAAATGAAATTTTGTCTATGAATGAATTATAATCCAGAATGATTCTGGAATTTGTCACAGTGATGATCACCAAAATACTCATCCCCACTTAAATCAATTCCAATGAAACATTGTCATCTTGGACCTCAAGCTCCAGCATCTGTTCACTGGTAAGACATTGCACCTTGAACCTCAGAATCCACCATCAGTTCATCAATCAAGACATTACACCTTGAACCTCAAGCTCTACCATCAGTTCATCAATCAAGACAAGACCTTGCACCTTGAACCTTAGGCTCCACCGTCAGTTCATCAATCAAGACATTGCACCTTGAACCTCAGGCTCCACCGTCAGTTCCAAGGGAAGGTGTTGCTGCTCTGACAGCAGCATGTTCCCCCCGATATATCAGTTGGCAACTTGGCTGTTGAAAATAATTCCAAAGTAAGGTTTTGCTGACTGGAGTTGTCAGCAAAATCAAAGCAGGTCCCACCTCCATAGATTTGTCCCTGCAGAGATGTACCAAGTCCTCTTAATTTATAGAATTTTATAATGCTCTGTGCAAGATTGATTAAAACATTGTTGCACAAAACATTTTTCACTTACTAAGTTTGTGAAGTTTTGAAATTGCAGAGAGGTAGGATTTTGCAGACCGAAAACGATGATGCAAAGGATGGTGGCATCATGAGACTGTACACCCTCTCCCCTGAACATAACTTGCAAGAGAAAACATGGGTGCTGTCCATGAGTGCCATCCTTCATATGTTGAGGCCCAAACTCATCTTCCTTCAATTAAACTCAATCTTTTAGGTGACATCTAGTGATGACAGCCTTGTACTCCCAACTCTCACTACCTCCTCACTCACTGTAGTAAGTGATTGTGAGGGCCAAAAGATCTCAAACTTCAAAGTCACTAGCACACAAATGTGAGTGGCATTCATTTATAGTTGTGCAACTATTGCGGAAGAGTGCTGTGCAGTTGGCACATTTGCAATTCCACTAAGGCAGGTGCACAAGTGAAAATTTTGGTCATTTGAAAGGAATCAATGAAATGTTCCCAGGGCAAGGAATATCTACTTACCTGGAGTTTCTCCTGTCTGGGAATTGTCAACTGTCATGTGCCTAGTTTGCTTGATTTCAAAGAGTGCAGTTGAAGAAGGCCAACACTTTCTTCATTGTACAAATAAAAGCTGGTGAAAATATCCCCCATCAGAAGTACCCTTACAATTCCATCAAACCTGCACTTGCACCATATGTCCATTAAGATTCAAAACGCATTCCAAGTACCATCATTCTCTTTCTGAACACTAAACAATGCCACATTGTTGTTGCACCGACCCCTCAAGACTTTTGCACATCCACTTCTAAACAACCAACACAGACACAATAGCTTGGCATCCCTGCATACTAAGGCCTTCAAGCAATCTCTACAAATTTGTGTTCTGTATCACTCAAATGTGTGATGCAGTACTCCAGGTGCCACAAACACTCAGAGAGCTTAGTTTGCTTTTCCAGCAAACTAAGCTGACCACCCAAGTAAACGGAAATGGCCTAAGGCAGAAGTAGCCACTACAATAATAGCAAGCAACAATGCAGTAACAAATAATAGGCCCTTCATGTAAACAATCCATTCTTTCACATAGCCAGTCTACAGAAGATTGAGAATGACTGCCTTTGAAAGGATGTACAGGAAAGCAACAGCAATATTGATCACAATTAGTTCAGCAGCTATGGACAACTTCAATAGAATTCAGCTATTTCACAATCACCACTGTGATCACTATAAGTGACTAGACAAACAAATTCCATTACACAGCCACTACTGAACCAACATAATTTCCCAAGCTAGTATTCAAACCTGGCAAATCCTGTGATCTACCTCCCAGTCACAGAATGAAAATTGTCATGAGACTTATGCAGAACAATGGAACTTTCAAAATGAGACCGCAGCAAAACGATTTATGCACCAAACACCTGTCAAAGATGAACAAATAGTAATTTCATAGAAAAAAAAAATATCTATTGATCTATTGATATGTCCCTACTGACTACACCTTACACAATGAAACATTTTTATAATCTGGTCTAATCACACTACCTGAGTAACAGTGGAATACTATGGTCCTCAATGACCCTTGAAAGCTAAGTGGGCTCCTTCTCAAAACTCCTCAATTCTAACTATGGCTCCTGTACAGCCAGCAAAGGAAAGAGACAAAAGTCCCCAAAACTCTGACTACAACACTATACAGTAGGCTCAAAAAAAAGGGACATTAAAACCCTGTTAATTCTTCAAGCCTGATTAAGAAACCCTAATCAGATGTTGCTGGCCTTGATATCAGATTCTCAACTGGAGCCGATGAATTTGTTGTCCCCGCTCCAGAAGCAACTGCCTTCGACATGCCAAACATCTGCAGCATTAAAACATGAACAAGAGATAGAAGTCAGAAATCTTTCACATGTCACTTGGTAGTTAGAAATCTATACATGATTCAACAGACCCTGCAAATCAAAGAGTGAACAGACTGATTGTCATGGTCATCTAAATGGGGACAATTCCAAACTCAATTCTCATCTCTTGTTGCAAAACAATTCAGGCATGCTTGCTGGCCACAGAAAGTAGCACCATGTCTTTCATGAGCTTCAAAAGAAACTTCATTGCACATCCAATTTGGGTGTAAAATCTACAATAGTGTGCAGGAAAAATCAGCACAGCAAATCTGTTGCTATCCACAGGAAACAATCATTCAACAAATCAAACCCGTGAGACCACATAACTAGGGTTCATAAAACTATCCCGTTTTTTACACGATTTTGAAATTACAAGCCTGCAAATTCCACAGCAACAAACAGTTCCTTTGAAAACCTTTTGCCGTTTGCACAAACCCCTGCCAAAATTTTCGAACCTCTAAAAAAAATGCTCCTCAGAGAAGCAAATTTAGAGCAGCAGCAGCGTTCCTATAAACTTTTTCTCCTCTTTTTTTTCCTTCGGAATGGACAAAAGAATCGACAAAACAACAGCAACAATCCTCCAAATTTCCCGGCGCCGCAAAAACGCTTTATCATGACGTGCGATTACCCTCAGGGGGGAAAAACAACAACAACAACAACAACAACAACAACAAACCGCAAGATGAACCCTCTGCAAAAGATGCACCCCTTCAAAAGTCACAAAAATACACACACATACATACACACAGACATGCAAATTCACAGACAAAAAAATTCACCTTATTTAGAGTCTTCTTGAGACAATCCTTGTGCTCGTCCATGGAGGCATGTACGAACTCGTCGATATGATCCACCACATCTCCGAAGAACGTCGTGGACGTGGTGTCCGACTTCTTCTTCCGACATGAAGAAGACGACGCCGCCGCGGCAGCGGCAGGGGGTAGAGATGGCGATGCGGTCTTCTCTACCTCCACGCTCTGTACCGGCTCGCTACCACTCATCCTGGCAACGCGATAGATTTCACCGTCTTCACTTGCGATAGATAGATAGACAGATAGATAGACACAAACCCTAAACACAAGCCCTAACACACTTCTTTGTTCTTGTTCTTGTGCTTCTTCCTCCTCCAGTCCCTCCGCCTCGTGTGTCTTCTTCTCGATTGGATCTTCGTTTTCGCAGTTATGCACTTCGACAAAACTTTGCAGTTGGATTTGATGCGAGAGAAGAAAGAAGAAGCTTCACGAAGGTTCTAGCGGAATTGACGTTATTTTCGAAAGGCAAGGCAAGGCAAGGCAAGGATATTGTGTTTAGATTCATTTTATTATAGAGTATAGTAGCAAGCTTAAGGGATTTTGGCACCCCCTAGGTAATAATAAAAAATAATAGGTCTACCTTTTTTTTATATGAGGATTTTTGAAAGATGATAATATTTTGGCTTGTGTTGAAACTTTGAGATTTAGTTATCATAGAGTTATAATAATCTCTTCTTGAAGGATTTTGGTTTTTTTTAGAGGATTTTTTTTGAAGATTAATAATATTTTGCATGGTGAACTTATGATAATATTTGAGTTTCCATAATTCTTCTTCTTTTGCCTTAAGATACATACCTTTTTAATTAATGTAAATGGCAAGGCCACAATGTGACACACCCCGTTTGTTTTATATCTTTGAAATCATTTGCTTAATATTGGGTGTATGTTAATTTGAAAGAAACCAATGAGAGGAAATCATCTCTCATTTAAACTTTGACTAGTTTGAACCTCGTGCCTAATGCACAGGTGTGTGTGTGTATTTGCCAGTACATATTACAAAATTACAATTACAAACTACATTTTCAAAACCTCTTTATATACGACATTCCGCATGTATCCATCATTTAAACTTTGATGATGGCCTTATTACACATCAATTGCTTATCTTGTTCCTCATGTCAAAGGATGTAAATGTGAGGAGATGAAAGAAAATCATCTTTCATTTAACTTTGATGCCCTTTTTACATATCAACCGCTTATTTTATTTGCTTTCGTCAAAAAGATATAATGTGAGGTAAAGTGTAAGGAGATGCTTGAAGAGATTAATGCTAATCCCAAACCAAAAAAATGATCCCCAATTGTTTTTTGAATCAACATTAATCTCATCAACAAACATTCTAAGCCAACCACATGTAGCTTGAACAATTATTGCCAATTTTCACTTATGCCATTAACACTAATAATTTTTTTCTTTTCTTTTTTATCATTTACATTTGGTAGTAAAAATAATGATATTTAAATATGCAACATTCCATTAAATGATGAAGCTAATGGTGTGTAGAGTTTTTTCCAAATTTTTGGCATGGCAAGTAATTTTTTTTTTGGTGAATTTTTAGCAATTCCAAAAAATAATTAATTAGTGCCTAACCATGCTAGGTATTATTGCCTTATTGCAATAGGTGCCTTTAGGTACATGGATTCATTAGCTTGATGATTTGTCACCAGAATCCTATTAAATTGTAAATTGGGAACCACGCCACCAAAGTTATGGCTATTTGGACTAACTTTGGACCAATGATTTTCTTAGGGATTTTTATTTGTATATAGCCAAAATCACAATCATTTATAGGAAGATGATGAAAAATTGGCCATCATCATCCTTAGGTAGATTTAACCAAGTTTGGCAATCAACCATATATGAAGTACAAAACTTTAATCATATTTATATGTTTTTGGTTACATATCAAAACCAAAATATAAAAATCTAGCATAATTAAGAAGATTTTTATATTGGAATAGGTGCAAGTAAGAGAATGAATATAATTAAGTGCTAATTTCACAAATGTAGTTAGTGGAAACATCCACATTCTTCGCTGCCACCGCCGCCACTATTAACACTATTGTATGGTGTTGTGAATTATTTTTTTGTTGAAAATCTAAACCTTGAAACCTTAAATCGTTGTTGGTGAGCAATGATCTCAGAACCCTTTGAATTTTAATTGGTAGTCCTAAGAAAAAGACTAAAAGTTTGATAGAGGAACACTCCTTGAAAAGGGCATGATGGAATCAAATGCATGTTAGTGCCCCAACTTCTTTTCCTTTCTATCCTTCATGTGTATTGCAAAATCTTGTGATAGGTTAATTGAAATACATTTGGAAGATTTATCACCATATTCATATTCTTAGAGCTTTAATTCAACTTGTCAATGAACAAGTTCAACTTTTCATTTTGAACAAGACCCAAAATCACAATAATATTATGTTGAAATTGATGTGATTAGATTTGATTGAATTTGGGTTTTTTTTATTCTAGTGTCATGAATCAAGTGACAGTCTTTGGCAAGGAAGCCATCATCACCTTCACAACATGCACATGGATTTTTGCATTGATGGTGTTAGTTATTGATCTTGAAGAATTGTCTTTATTCAAACTACATCAAATCCATGAAATGAGGTCAAACAATAATTTCATGGTGTTCACAATTAGGCCAAAATTGAGTTGTTTGTTAAATACTTGTGTGTATCTTCTTCACTTGTCTTGGAACCAAAAATTGACTGATCAAGATTGATGCCCTTCACCATCTTTAACATATGTAATGTCCTAATACAACACTAATGATCATGAGGATGTCTAAATATATTCACAACCCATGGTAACCACCTTGATGATAATGTGATAGATATGTTCAAGAAGTTTCTTACTACATTTAATCATAGTCTTAATCAAAAACCTTTTCCACTTCCATGAACAATTGAATCTATTATTTTCATTTCTCTATTGTCCAAGTAATAGAAACATAAATCATGTCTTATAACCATTATAGTGGATCCATCATTTCATAGCAACATTTATCCTTTTTGGATGATTGCCTTCCACAATATCATAAAATTGTACACATTGGTAACAAACAACTTTCAAACCTTCAATTCCATGGTACATATTTGAAATCACACTAGGAGAAAAACCAAGGTTTTCAACTATGGTTTCAACAACATTTTGAAGTTGAAAACATCATTTCCAACTGTAAAATGTTTTTTTCAATTCAAAATGACGTTTTCAACTGCCTACCAAAATAGTTGACAATGTTGAATCGAACCCACAACATAGTCAAAGCCTACTTACACGTGTTAATTTTTCAACCAACATTGAGGTGACAAGATTTTAGTTGAAAAAAACATATCATTTTCGTTGATGGAACATTTTCGACTTATGGATGAAGTTCATCTAGATTTCAAAGTTGAATTTTCAACTATTTTCCAACTTCATGATTTGTCATCTAGGGTAACCTCCCATTGGATGAACTTCATCCACTAATAAACCATGACATCATCAAAGAATGAGTTGAAATTTCAACTACATTCTAATTAGGTCATCAAATTGTAATTTTAACTATGTTACAACTAGACCAATCAAAAAGTCTAACCAATAGTTTGTTGCCACATGACCCTACTCAAAGTTATGTTTAGGCAAAAAACCTAAACAATAGTTTGTTGACATGTGTCTGTACCTAAAATTATGTGTAAGCTTAGGTCTAAGTATGTATGTCCACCTAGAAATAAATAGATATGTATCTACCTACTAGGCCTTCTTGTTTATATAAACCTCCTCAACCTAAACCTAGGTGGGTGGGTTTATAGGATTAAGTAAATAAATAGACCATAGTGCTACTTCGTCTTAAGGTAGATAAGTAAATTTCAGATAATCCCTTTTTTCACCACATGGCCTTTAAAGTCAAACTTTTTTTATTAATTTGTCTTAAGTGCCAACTTCACCTTTTGAAAACATTTCACGCACGAACTTCTTTATGTAATTATAGCTGTATTCTAGTTGATATTTTGTCTCAAATGTTTTGAAGAAAAAAAATATCCTTCTTTAGTTTCAAACCCCATATCTTTTTCATTTTAAGTCCGTTTTGAGTGACTTAAAAAGCTATCGGGTGCGCCAACTAATGATTTACAAGACTTTTTTGAACTCCAAATGCAACAAAGCAATGAGAAAATAGTTTAATTTCAACATTTGAAACTATGATATTATGTTTCAAATGTTTTGAAAAAAAACTTTAAACCATTTAAATTTGAAACCCCATGTCTTTTTCATTTTAGGTCCATTTTGAGTGATCTAAAAAACTATGGGTGCAGCAACTAGTGATCTACAATGTTTATTTGATGTTCAAATGCAACAAAACAATGAAAAAATAATTTAATTTCAAATTCCAAAACTATGATATTTTGTTTAAAATGTTTTGAAAGAAAATTTTAAACCTCTCTAGTTTGAAACCCCATATTTTTTTCATTATCAATTTTTTTTGAATGATTTTAAAAACTATGGGTGCACCAACTAATGATTTACAATACCTTTTTGAACTTCAAATGCAACAAAACAATGAGAAAAAAAATTTGATATCAAAATCCAAAATTGTGATATTTTGTTTGAAATGTTTTGAAAAAAAATTAAACCTTTCTAGGTCAAAACCCCATTTCTTTTTATTTTTAAGGTCGTTTTGAATGATTAAAAAAGGTATGTGTGTGCCAACTAATGATTTACAAGAGTTATTTGAAATCCAAATTCAACTAAACAATGATAAAACAATTTAATTTCAAAATTTGAAACTATTTTAACAAATTTATCGCCAAACATGAACCCCCTTGCACAAAACAACCCATATCCTCCTTGTTTTTTGACCCTCCTTTTCATGTTTTCTTCCTTGCTCCTTTGTTTTTGGTGTTTAGAGAAATTTTTTAATCTTTCAATTTTCATTTCTAATGACATAAAGATCATTATTAATTTAATTATAGAATGAAGAAAATATTAAAATTTGTAATGGTTTTTAGGCTTGTGTTCAATGTTGGGTGTTTATAAGTACTTAATATCCAATTACTAACTGGATCAAAACAACAACTACCTATAATAATTAACTAATTTAATCTACCTACTAACTATTGTAAATAATATTAACTAATAGGGAATAATTTTCAAAAAAAAAAATTATTGCAATGAAATTAATAAAATTAATATAACTTTAGTAATATTAACTATTTAAAGATTGCATTAACCATAAAGATTGGGACAAATACATACATTAATTTAATAACATTATTATTTTCAAATGTTAAAGTGTAATTAGTTTTGAACTAAGTTAGTTATATTTTTATAATTTTTATAATTAATAATATTATAATATGATCTTAATTTAAACAAATAATTAATAGTTAATTCCTATTAATTAATTAAACATACACGGTGCTTAAGTTTGATTAAACTAAGGTTAACCATATAAGGTTAATTAAATGTACCATTTACAAAGTTGGAATAGGTCATACCCCATTTCAACTTATTTATGGATTATATTCATTATTATCGACAAAATACCTATTTCCATCCAAACTTAGTGAACATGTAAATCCAACACCTATCTGAGTATTTACTAACATATTATCAAAACTAGGGAAATTGTAAGATAAGAAATTAATTACATAGGATCTAAGTATTTATAACTAATGGAATAGGTCATTATGATCACAGAGTTGGTATATTGAAACCAAGTTTCAATTTGAAAACTATGTATTATGGTTTCTAGGGGCTGTTTTTAAACATGCTCCTAAATTTCAGAAAAGATGGTTTGGGCTCTATAAAATTCAATATTGTTTACCCAATAATACCATTTTACTTGTCACCATTGATAAGTTTGATCCTAACCCAGTCCTAATTAACATTAACAAGTTGAAGTCATATAGGTTTATTAAAAAAAAAATTTACAACCTATGTTAGCCAAACTTAATGACCTGGTTACCAATGAACCTGTTCAAATATAACCATTACATTTTGAAAATGAAAATTTTGAATTTGGAGAGTTTGAACTAATGAATAATAATGACACATGATAATCTCATTAGAGTTGGTGTACCTATTGACTATTATGACAATGTACCTATTCACAATGATCAAAATAACACATATATTGAAAAACCTATAGATGCCCACACTCTAGAGGTTTATAACCCTAAAAGTTGTGCCTATTTGTAGCCACAAGGTCATCAATATGTAAAGAAATATAAAGAACCACCGCACCTCTTGTGTTACCTCTTTGTTTTTTTTTACATTTTTACATTTTTGGAGGCCATGAGTGAAAGTGCCTTGGATACGTTAAGAAGAGAGGCGAGAGAGAAGGAGTTTGAAAAGAAAGTTGAAGCATCTAGGAAGGAGCAAATAGAAAAAGAAAGGGCAAAATGGGTTCATTTGACTAGAACGATTTGCATTGAACCTTTAGCTTCATGTGAACCTATAATAGAAGATATTAGAATCTTTGAGCAAGAACATAAAAGTAGGGAGTTAGAAAAGGAATTAAAAGTAGCTCTTAATTTTCATAAATGAACTACCTCTTCTAAGCAGCACCACAATCGCGAGTTATAGTTATTTTAGATTCAAAGGAGGAGGTTGAAATTATTCCTAACCTATTGTTAAGGAGCAATCACCACAAGTTTCTGAATTAGAACCTATGAAAAAAAGATTGAGTTGCAACAACCTATGAGTAGAAATAGCGGAGAGGAATTTCTCTAAGAACTTTTTAAAAAAGAACTTGTTTGTTGTGTTATCCTTCGGTGCCCACATTCAAGGACCAATACCATGATGAAGAGAAAAGGCAAAACGCTTGCAGAAGAACAAGTTGAAAAACATGTTAAGAAGAAAATCGTGTTTAAGGCAAAGGAGACCCAAAAGATGTTGCAATGGATGAAGATGGACTCCAACGAACTCAAATGGGTTAAATGAGCTGGTTTGAAAAGGTTTAAAGTCTTGTAATGGATTGCGACAAAAGAAGACATGTTACAAGACTTTTTGTGAACCTAGGAAAAGACAGAAGATGAAAGAATCCAAGGACAAATTCGTGGTCAAGGAGTTTTGATTAACAAGGTACTTATTCATGAACAATTTGGTATTTCTAGTGAAGGGGTAATAGATGCTACCAATGTAACATTTTAAGAAGCAAAAACTGCATTGAGAAACATTGTAGGACCACATGCATTTGTGGAGAATGAATAGTGGAGTGTAGTTTGCATGAAAGAAGAATTTCATGTAAGATTTGTAACCATTTTGTAAATCATTTACCAAAGAGAGCAATTAGCCTACTTCAACAACAAGATGTTATTACTTTTGATCTTGCCAACAAGGGACAACCTATTAATTGGTGTTCCATAGTCTTGACCCAATAATTGTTGGTTGAATTTATTCGCTGGACAGAGTGTTAGAAGAAGGTAGTGGCCAATTTTATGCCTAGTAAAACCAAGGCAAACATTTATTACTTAGGGCCTATCCTAGATGTTTTGTTTAGGAAATGGTTCTCATTATGTGGGGTGCTTTCACCAAGAACAACAACACTAATTGATGAACTTGTGTCATTAGTTAATTAAAAATGGTAGGTTGTTTAGGAACAACAAGTTTCACTTAAACTTGTAACCAGGAAGTACTTCTTAAAAGAAAGAAGACCAACCATAGTATTGCCTTTGCCAGTATGTCAATCTCATAGACTGAAAATGCACACCGAATCACCTACACCATGAGACAAGTTAAGTCATGAACCTGTTACTTCCCTCCACCAAAGAAAAAATCTAAAACCACTTTTAGGGTTTAGATTATTGATTTAGAGGAGGATGAGAAAAGAACATGTTCAAACAAGATGGGAGGTGGAGATGGTGAAAAATTTCAAACAATAATTACGTATGACAACTTGGAAGACGAACCTAAGCTTAATTTAAATCAAGTAATTGACAATATCCAAGTTGAACCTATTGAATATATTAGAGCTATAGTGCCACTTGCAGGAATCAAAGAACCTATAGTTACATCTATAGTTGAACTTGCTCATGTAAAAAACCCACAATTTTCTATAACCCAACTTGTTCTTGTTTCTAGTCATTCTATAGATAATTTGAAACAAATTAGTATGTTTTTGGAACAAGCTGTTCAAAATGCCACAACTTGGTCAAGGACATTGGATGAATTTGCAAACCTCGTAGTTGAGTTTGAACAAATTAAAAAGAACCTATCTACAACCAGTAATGGTTAACAAGCTTGTAGCCTAAAGTTCGAAATAATGCAACAAATCTTTAAAATTGTGACAAAGAATTAGTCATAGTTAAGGGGCAATTAATTAAAGTGTAGAATGAAAATTGGAACTTATCCAATAGGTTAAGTTAAGCAAAACAAGTTGTTAGAAAACATGAAAATATACAACAAGAATATATTGAATTCAATCAATTCAATTGGAAAACCCATAATGACTTGAAACATCTTCAAAGTGAGCATGAACATATGATGCAAGACTATAATAAAATGGAGCAATCCAACATGTTTAAAGCAAACCTATCAAGAATTCAAGGAGCAACATGTAGTTACCAACATAAAGTTTGAAAAACAAACCCAAGTTCTAACTACTCAAATCAAAGAGGAAAGGTTAGTTGGAAATGGCTAAGGTACAATTGAACAAACCTAACCCCATTATACCTATTAGGATGACCAATAGGTTGAAAGAGTTTGAGGAATCATTGTTGGATAACACCTTGCTCAAGGTGCAGAACCAAGCCTTAGGGGATAAAAATCCAAAATGGAAGGAATGGTGGCCAATAGTTCAAGAATTCATAAAAGAGCAAATCCAAAAAAACATGGAATTAGTCCACTCTGGTGAACAAGTTTACCAACTAGAACTGCAAGTGTATCAAACCACTTTTCCCAATTTCAAATATGAACCACCTAGTTTTGTATCCATGAAAATTGGAACTAGTAGTAAAACAACAACAACAACACCATTTGTGGTACAACCTATTGTTACTACTAAATTAGTTAGTCCATTAAGAGGTGGAACATGTTTAGAAATAATACCTTTACCTATTCAAACTTTTACTATATTTGTTCAAGTTATTACTACTATTGTTAAACTTATAGAAGGTAGTGTAAAGTCTATTAAGGATAAAGTTGAACTTGTTGATCCTCCATTTACTATACTTGATAGTGGAATAAGACCCTTGGAGTTCCTATTTGCTATTTTACCTCTGACCCCACACCAAATAGGCATAGGTTAAGAAATTACTTTGATTACCAATACTTTGCATGCTTTGGAGGTATTCATGACCACACTCATAGCAACCTTTGAAGAAACACTTGATCAATAGAAGATTACAACACTAAAAAAATTTCAAATTTTGAACCAAGCTAAACTTGTGGAAGAAACATGTGTTGAACTTGTCAAAGGAGCCACCAACCAATCATTGTAGAAAACTAAAAAAACCCTAGAGCTTTAAGCTAACATTTCAAGGATGAAATATAATTTTCAAGGGGGGATAATGTTACCCATTTTTAGTAACATGTGACTTAACATGTTACTAATCCTAACACATTGTTAAGCTAATAGGTGATCTAACCTAACCTGTGACATTAACCTAACTGGTTACAAAACCTACCATGTAGCATTATACTAGGTTAGTATATAGGTTCATAGGTTGTAAGTCAACTGGGAGTTGTAGAACAGGTTGGTAGAATAGGTAGTTGGATAGGTGGTTAAACATGGTGTTAATTTTGAAATTTTTGGACTATTAGTTTTCTTATTGGCTAATGATTGTTTAAATAGTTTATCACGACTCTTTGAATTTTGAATTAATTAGTATAAGACTAAGAGGACACACATGTTTTTGGACAAGAGACTTTTTTTTATTGTAACTTTGATTTGGTGTTTTTTACTCATTTTGAAACATGAAGTATTTATGGTTTCAACAATATTGTCTTAAAAAACGTTGTGCAATTTTAGTACATGGTAGTGTAGGAATTGTAGATAAACTTAGTTTTAGTTTTTTATGTACTTATTGCTATTTAGAGACCGGTTATTCAAAGAAATTGGAAGTTGAAAAAAAACCATAATAGGAATAGAAAACCCCCTTAACAACCACCCATGTAATTATTAATTATTAAAGCTTGTTGGGTCTATTGTTTATGAATGTCAAAAATGGACAATGAGCTTACAATTAGAGCAACTCATGCATTACTTTGCATCTAGCTCTACATAAAACCTTCTTCTACAAGTCCACATATTTACATACTATGTGTTTTTATGTTGTTATTGTTCATTCATTCATCAATTGTTTTACTTCGAGTTCACTAAAGCAATTGTGTCAACAAACCTATAAAATATGTTCCATCTCCGACCTATACCCAACCTGACTTACCTCCAATGATGCTTCTGAGCTTAAAAACCTGGTTCTCTAGCTATGTATAAATAAGTATGTACTTTTTGTGCATACATGAATGCCTCATTTTGGCACATAAGGAAGGATTCAAAATTCCTAATTCCTTAACATGTTTGGTTCATAGACTGGCATTTTAGTCAAGTTGAACAAATTTAGGGTTCAAATTTGCAGTCTAGTAGTGTCTCTTGTTGAGCTTCACACACTTTCTGGTTCTCAGTGTCATGGTGCAACATGCAACCTGCCTATGGTAAGCTTAGTCTAGATAGTTAGATCTACTCTTCATGGGGTGCTCTGCTTTTGCAGCTAGAGAAACGGGAACAATTGTGTATATAATAGGGTTCAAATAAACTTTTCATATAGGAAATGAAAACCGCTTTTCCCTCTTGTTCATCAATAATGGTCTTTGGGTTGTGTTCAAAGTTTGAATGTCCTTATCCACCCATGACTCTACATTGTTTGTTTGCCATGAAACTCCCACAAGTTCAAAGAACCCACTAATAACCACAGCTTATAACCACTGTAGCAAGGTTCCGTAGGTTAAAGAACCATTAGATACACACTAACTAGTATTGCCTAATGTGATTATCCAAGCTTGGCTCCCTGCTGGCTATGGCTACTTGTGGCCCTTTCATCTGGAGATGTAACGATTTCAACACAGAAAAAAGCATGTAAATGCCATCATACCAATGATCTGGGCCACTCCCTCTTCAATAAAAAAGTACTTGATAGGGAGACGAGTAAGAAGACAGAAGAACTAATTAGTAGTGCAGACTCAAAGTCCTCTGGTCCCTTCGCAGTCAGGATTAGGGAGGGTGAACATTGCTATACAAAGGAAACACTAAATTTCCACAAGTGCAGACTGGTTCAGAAACAGTGGAGAGATGTGGCAATCTAGAGTACTATGATCTACAGGATTGGATAAGTGAACTACCCACAATTCCATCAATTCTTGAATTGGATGCAGTGCATGAAGAGATGAATCACCGTATTCTCAGTCAAGATATGCATGTCTAACTCCAGGAGCTTGTATTGACATATTACAAAAAAATCCATTGGTTCTCAGCTAGACTGTTGTCCAGGTGTGCAAGTACCTGTTGTGGCAAAATCCAGGAAAGCCATAGACAACCACTATCATCTGCTCATCTGTGGTTGTGATCATCTGCAACTCCATATGCAGCACATTTGCATCTCAGTATCAAAAGTGAAAATCTTGGTTTCAGCTTCCAAAAATCCTCCTCCTTTTGCCAAGAAGAGCAGCTGCATTTGCACAGTTTGGTGACTCCTCCAGAGAAAAACTGTAGTGGATGCTTACTGCATAGAGAAGTTACCGCCCCCATGTCCTATATCCACCTCAAACTTGCACTTTCCCAAGGGAGTTCACATGGCATTATCATTTCCACTTCCAAGAGCAGGTCTTGCTCAATAATTTTGCACCCTGGGGAGAACTTGGAGGACTAACCTGAATGTTGCAACCTACATGGATCCAAACATGAGGGGTTGTCCAACCTCCTATCTTGACACCTACCTTGACATCTACTCTACCTAGCAATCCAATGTCATTGTTGTCTATATCTGTTTGCAGTGCAGTTCCTTCACTGTCTGTGAGCTGAGAATTTGTGACACGGAGTTCAGCTGTCAAGGTCGTTGTATTGTCAACACTCTGGTAGAATCCAGGTATGTTGCATTGGCCAACACTGGTCCCTTGGTATGTGCCATCAATTCTGATTTGGCGGTAAGATATGCCAATCTTGTGATTGGGATTTCGAGCTTGAACTGTGAAAAGGATATCAGTGTTCAAAACAGGATTCTGCAATGGCTGCCCCACAGTTGAACTACCATTTCTTGAGTTGACATTCAGCTTAACAATCTGGGCATCTTGTACAGTATAATGTGGAAGCTTGGGATTGTACACTAACCAGAGAACCAAAACCAAAATGCCCACAGCAACCACGAAGAACAGAAGTATCGAGAAAAACACAATCAAGCAGCAGCAGCAACCACCATTTCGATGAAGCTTGCGTTGTGATTTGAGAGGAGGTCGACCAACAACTGTTGGTGGCGGGTGTGGAGGGCTCGAAAAGGCTGGCGGTGCAGTATATGCTTTGATCAGTGGATGATGATAGTCGGAAATTCCTTGACTAAAGCCAACTGTTACATCTGACCTTCCTGAGGGACTAAGTGGCTCAAAAGGAGCAGGAGGTGCTCTTGGGTAAACCCTATCTGTCCGCCCACGTGGAGAGATATCTTCAGAGGAGTAGTCACTACTCTTGACTGTGACAGGATGAATTCTTTCCCCCATTGAACGTGTAGAGATATCTTCAGAAGCAATATCTTCACCCTTGAGTGTGACAGGATGGACTCGATCGCCCATTTTCTGGATAATAGGAGCTGTATCTCTCAGTGAAGCAGTTGCTGTATGTTGTTGGGGCTTGTCACACTGCATACAACCAACCAGAGGCAGTAGTTGAGTAGGTACCTGCGTATGTGACCTAACAAGAGCTCATTGCGCGACACCCTATAAACGGAAAACAGACAAGGGTTATTAGGGGATGAAGATGAAATGGACGTGATGCAAGCAATGGTTGTACACAGATAGGGCCGGCTGTTCCTCACACAGCTCTCTGGCAAGCATTCTCTTCTGTCTGGCAATGTTCAGCGCCTAGCCCTTCCTTCCTAACAAGCATGAAGGATTGGCGAAGGCAGATGAGCGCGGTGTTCCTTGATAACCTCGGACCTAAGAGGCACAAAATCCAACGATCCTGACCTTGGATTCGTTGAAACTACACAAAGTGAACTTCGATTGCTCCAACACTACGCAACTGTGACAAGATTCAGACTTGCATTCTTCACAATTTCTACACAATCTCACATGAGAGAGCTCTGATTTAGGAGAAACAACCTCACCAGGTAGACTAGCAGAATATAATAGGTGATGATGCTCAATTCCACAAGAACCAGTGTTTCGAATCAATGGCATGACCGCGACCTCCGCAATCTTCCAAACCTCCACAACGACGTCGTCGAAGCCAACGTGGATCCCCGCACTAGTACCTGCTTCTTCCACAATATTCATAACATTGTCAAGGAAAACCGCCACAACCACAATCGATCGATCAACAACAATAGAATCTAGAAACCGTGACGACTGCAGACTTCCAATTTGAGATTTCCGGGTCACACGTTCAGATTATCCAATGCCGATGCATACTTAAAGACACAATAAAAACAAAACAAAAAAGGAGCAAAACTTCGAGCAGAGAAGAAACTTCAAGCGGAAAGAAAACTTTGAACAATTTAGTATCAAACTCAAAAGAAAACAGAGAAGAAGGGGGAAAAAAAAAACTACAATGCAGAGAAAAGGAAACAATAAAAGCTCATCCGAAAGGAAACCAAAGAGAGAGAAACAAAAAAGAAACAAAAATAAAATTCAATCACAAGGCGACATTCTGAGGATATGAAACCGGAGCATCATCATCATCATCATTATCATCATCAAAATGAGAAAGGAAACGTCAATAATAATATCAACAAAGGTCAGAAAATTACAAATTCTACATTCTCAACAAAAGTAAAGAGTTATTTCCCGAGCGAAGAGAGAGAGCGAGAGAGAGAGAGAGAGAGAGAGAGAGAGATCTGAGTCTTTGCAAAGCGACAAAACAAACAGATGCTAGAAAAGCCAAGAGAAGCGAACAAGTACCACACTAATAAGAAAGAAGCGCAGGTGTACGCCAATGCCGCCATCGCCGTGGCCGTGCGCTGCAACGCAGAGAGGAAGGGCGAAAGCTGCTGTTGCTTCTTCTTCTTCTTCTTCTTTTGCTGCAGTGAGAGAAGAGCAGAAGCTGTTGGGCTGCAGACTCGTTCACGGCTATCAAAAGACCTCGTTCACACGGGGTAGGCTTTCCGTTCACACTGAGTAGCAACAATAAACAAAAATAAAAACAGCCCCTGCATGAATGAATGATTACGACCCTTCCTTTTCCAGGAAATTTCCTTGCGCCAGGTGCGAACTTTTTTACCACCCTCTTTTTCACCGTGGGTGGTAAGAACAACTAGTGAAAACAACAGGCTGGCGCGGACTTCTATAGAGAAACGTCTCCGAGGCAGTGACCGTTTAACTTTATAAATTACCATTTACCATTACTGCTGCCCTTGGGTAATTAATTAACTCATAAGATGCTATTGTCTGCTGCGGAATCTGATGAATTTCTAAATATAATTTATTTGTTTATTTATTTATTTATTTATGAATTTATATCTTTTCTTTTTGTAACCTGGAATATGGCGAGCCCAATAGGGCGAGATGCTGTTCCGACTAAGAAAAAGGTGTTAAATAGTTCCTAAATAAGACACAGTATATTATTACATAACTATTTTCACATTTTTAAATATTAATTAATTAATTAATTATATATTGTTAATGTATGTTTATATGTTAAGAAAATCCTCAAATTTGGAAGCCTAGCATTTTAGAGGAATTTCATCATTGGCCAAATTGGGTTTTGTTATCTCATCACCTCTTGCTTGATTTTGGGTGATTTTTTAATAATTTTTTAATTTTTTAAATATTTAACTCAAAGATTTTGGAGTGTGTAAACTTCGAATCTGTTGGTTGTTGAATGAGTATGATAAAATTTATGGATGAGTAGGGGTTTCTAACTACGGTTGCAAATAGAGGTAAAATGTTTGTCAAAAGGGTTTAAAAAGCATTTTCAACAAAGGGATTCTCTCTTTGCTTTTCAATGGGTGTGAGTTGGGTTGGATTTTCAAGATCAATTCCATTAGGTAGCTAAAAATTTCTAATCCATAACTTAAAACACACATGACATGCACTTGGAGCATTTCATTGGAATTTTGGCAAACAAATTGGATTTTGCATGTGGCCCAAAAGGCTTCCAAATTTCAAAACCAAATTCACAAGGTACAAAACTTATCACTCACAAGTTGTGAGTTGATACTCCTCCCAACATACTCCTCCCAACAAAGTGGGTGTATATCTTCCTTTTTTTCTTGTTTCAAGAAGAAAAGGGATTTAACCCAAAGCTCCTTTCCTTTTAAAGTTGTCATGCAAGAAGCGCATCATCATCGACTTGTTGATGACCAACTCATTGACCCTTCCACAATGAGAGTCCTCAAAAGACATAGAAAGGGAGGACACCTTGGGGGTCCCCCTTTTTAACAGGTTAAAAAGAAGTACGTACAATATTTTATTTCTATTTTTATTTTTTGGGAAAAAGAGAATATATATATATATATATATATTTATAATTGCACTAAAATGCTAACTTATATGATGCCCATCAAGATGTGCATGGATCTAAGGGAAGGCCTTACTTTCAAGGGAAAATTCACCTTGTGCCCTATTTCCCCTCCTATCATAATGAGGAACTCAATGGATAGGAGTTTAGGACTCAATGGATTCCTTATAACATTTGAATTCCAAATATTTCATTAGCATAGACTTTCAAGGTATGGGAAAAAAAAACCAACATGAACTCCAACACTCCTATACAACAAGGAGATGATGCTTGAATGCATGTAAATTCATTCACGCCATAAGAATGGAATGGCATGGCCATCAATTGGGTAATGATGAGCTTGATCTATTTATTTCTCTTCTTAGCACATGAATGAATCGGAATTCTCTTCTCACAAGAGTTGATTTTGCATGTTTGAAATTTTTTGAGCAAAAGCCGAGTCGTGAGAAAGGCATATTCTTATTATGTCCAGGCTCTGTTGTTCCTCGTCAAAACAAGAAGTTAATACAGATGAAGACGAAATCTCTGATCCAGCAATACTTGCATTCACTTCAGGAATCATTCTTCTTGGCATGTTCTTGTGCAGTATGATCTCGCCCTCCCCCTCCCCCCTCCCCTCACTCTTTGATTGCCCTTCACCCTAAACATTTCAATCTTCATGCATTTAGAACCTTTTTTTTTCTTATGACTTAGTTGGTTTCCTAGTTTGCATTTATTAGTTGGTCATTCATAAAATGGCTGGTTATCAACAGGGGCCCAAGTTCTCTGTTTCTGGTGGTGCAACTGGGCGGCCCCCACATCTTCTTCTTCTTCACATTATTGCTCCTCCAGCTTTGCCTGACACAAATTTTGATGTTGAAGAAGATCAGAGATGCCTGCCTTTTGATGCTGTGAGGTACAAAAACGTTTCTTCATGCTATTTCTCTTCTTCATGTGTGACAATGTCATTTAAATTTTGCTATCTCATCATCTCATGTTTGATTTTTGGTTGGAACTTTTTTTTTTTTAAAGCTTTGCTATCTCATCATCCCTTGTTTGATTTTTGGTTGAAATTTTTTTATTGATAATTTCTTCTGTATGTATATATTGGAATCCAAGGATTGGATTTGTGTGAATCCCTTTTGTGAATGAGTAGATTGGACCAGGTTTTTAACTAAGGTTTTAAATAAAAATCAAATGGTTATAAATATAAATAAAAGGCTCTCAGGCTTGCTTGCTTGGCTTGTTCTTTTGTGTATTGCTAAAAACATGTCATGAACATAATATACATGTCATGTATTTGTATATTCCCACTGCAGCAAAGTTCACAAAAGCTCAGAATCCTTTTGGTTTTGTCCAAAAATGGGAAAAGAAAAAAGTGACATGAAGCAAAGTTGAAGCACAAGTCCTTTTAGAAAAAGGTTAACAAATAATTGTCTTTAGGCAATATTATTCATGGCCAGGAAGAAGCACACGAGTTTTGTTTTCACTCTTGTTGGTGCAAAAGCAAAGTCAATAGCCCTTGGAAGCTTGTATGGAAAGGAATGAATCTTCCAAATCCTCTTCATGCTACACAAGTTGAACCATGCATCCCCCCTAACATCTACCCTTTCACATTCAAATGCCTTCATTCCATCTATGAGTCTTCACCCACTTGTTTTCATCATTTTTATTTTTTTAATTTTTTTTGAAATCTTTGAAACCCTTATTTCCAACTATTAATATGAAATAATCGCATGGAGAAAACATATGCCTGTTGTGAATAAAACACAACTTTGAAAGAAGCGATCGTTAGAATAGTTATAACTTCAACATGGTGTCAAACTCGCTCACCTAAAAGAACTCATGCACATGAACAATCATCGTTACTATCACACAACTTCTAAATTTATTTTAGTTTGCATGTTAATTTGTTAAAGGGGTTGTATAGATATTTTATTATAAGAATGATTCTAGACTTGATACCTTAAGCTTGTAAAAAAATGTGATGTTTTTTTTTACTAAAGTTTTGGTCATGTTCTTTAAACAATGCAGAAGATTTGAGCAATTCAATGCCCACACTAAGTTGATCACATTTTGATCATTGGATCCATTACTTGCATATTTAAACACACCATGTTGTGCATTTGGTTTAGTTCTTTTGGGTTGAAATTTTAGTTGATAGAATTATGCATTTTTTATGCTTTGGGTATTTTTAGTTTAATTACAATTGTACATTGTATTATGAAATTCATATAATACTTTAAAATGCAAAAAATTCATATCTAATGGTTTTTTAAAAAAAATAGTTGTCTTAGAATTTAAGGATTAATGTCACACTCAGGGTGCTTAATTTTGGAGGCCAATGTAGGAGAAATGGTTGTCAACAAAATATATCCACATTTTGGGCATCATTAGGTTTTAACCAACAAATTAATCATATTCATGTCAAAATTCAAGATTTAAAATATAGTGTACATATGATTTTATATATCCAATCAAATAAAGGTTTTTGTATGTAGCACATACATACTTTTAAAGCATCCATGTGAGCATGTGATTATTCATGAAAGTATGATGATAGTGTAATTGTTGATGTGATGTTTTTTATATCATTTTTGCCATCATTATTTCAAGATTTTAATGTTGACTCAAACTCCAAATCTAACAAAGACACTTGATTCAACATCTTAGAAGAATGACATGTTCTTCATATCTATCTATGAAGCAAGGTTGTTTGTTTTGTTTTGTCACATTGAGATCTCCCAAACCACAGGTGCTTCATGTTGCACTCTTGGTACCTTAAGAAAGCTCTAGTAAGGGTGCACCCTTCGTCCAACTTGTTTGAGATTACTTCGAGTTATGATGTGAAAATTATTGATTGTTGAATCATTTTTTCAATGAAAACATTGAAACTGACAATTGCATTGGAATTTAGGTGTTCTTGGTGTTGTTGGAAAGCTCTCAGCACAATTAAGATTTAATAAAATTTATTTCATAATATTCAGAGCTAAGGTGTGAAAAATTTACTTTTGAGTGGATTTTGTTGTTGGAAGTTCAAATAAATTGCAAAAATTGGGTTCGGAAGGAAAATCAATTGAGCATTCAATGTGTTCACACTTGGGGCCAACAACAAAGGCTACATTAGTTCGTGTGAAAAAGAAATATGAATAGAGTTTCCCCCAAAAAAAACAATGAAAACATGGTTAGTTCATGAAATTCCACATGGTGCACCAACAAAGGGGTACATTCAAAACCCAACTTTGAATGTAACCACGGAACTCAACTTCAACTCACCATGGGGTAAGGGTTCTAAATGTAAGACCTTTCAAAACCCAACAACTTACAATCATGAGAAGAACCAAAATAAAAAAAACATACGAGTATCCAAATGAATGGCCATCCATCATTTTGCACAAGATTTCGTTTTGATGACATAACATGTTAACAATCTAGTAGAAAAGGAACGTAAGAAAATGGTAGGTACATGAGAAACTATTATATTTCACTCTCTCTCTAGAGATCATCACTTCATTTGAATTGTGAAGATAAATGTTAGATCATTGAAGATCCTGAATGCACCTAATATGCCAATACAAATGATGAATACGGGGCATATACAAATTCCAATGTCATATATCAATTATTATTGGCCATCTTTTTTCCACATTAGCAATATCACATTATTGAGTGCCTCTCTATTAGCTTTATATATCCATTGATGATCAATGCATTGACAAATTGTACAATGGAACAACACATTAGTTAAAAAATTTGCCTACTTACAACTAGTTTTGAGTCATAAAATACCATAATATGTGACTAAAAAAATCATTGAATCACCTAACAAAAAATTGCATATTCTAGCACATAATCTACAAAAGTTCCTCTCAATGGGAGTGGAATCACTAGGGTTTGTGGGTGAAGCTAGGGTTGGTTGGTGGGTGCAATAGTACTTTAGGATCCAGTTAGGTCTCATGTATGTATGTGTACTTATTGACAAATTCTCAATGCAGAACTTGCACCTAATAGTTCCGTGTGTGCCATAATGCCAAGTTGATGTTGAGAGTGAGCTTAAGGGTTTGGTGGGTGGGTGCAGAAGTACTTAAATGATCCAGTTTAGTCTCAATTCCTTTGTATCGAGTTGTTGACATATTCTGGATGCAGAATGTGCACCCGGTAGTTCCAACTGTGTCATAACGTCATCTTGAGCGTGAGTGGGGAGCTAGGGTTTGAGGTGCACGACAGATTATACTCCAAATCCCGCATGTGCAACGCGGTCCTGCGCGACTAGGGTTTCAAGCTTGTGTGGATTGTTGCGGAGAGTTGTGTGTGATCGAGGGGCTTGCGCTGTTGTAGAGGAGATTCCAAGGTACAATTCAGGAGCTTGCACAGTGATTTTGGCTTGCTTCCTTCTTCTCGCCACCCCCAGGAACTAGTGTTTTTGTTACACGGATGATATCGAGTGCGGCCAGATTGCGAGAGTGCATTATGCGTACTGTTGTTGGAGCTGCTCCACGCCCTTGCTAATAGAAAATCCTTATGCTTTTGGAAGCAGATTTGAGATTCCGAGTGTCATCCAAAACGCTACAATTTCAGCAGCTTGTTGTTTTCCTCCCAGAAACTTGCGGTGTCTGTCTATTGCCACGAAGCGCATCCAAAGAAGGGTGGGAGAACAAGCAGCGAGAGAAACACAGCTATGGTGTTGGCCGAGAGGTTGGCCAGTGTGGCCCTTATAGGTAAGACACCTTTGTGCGCCTTTTTATCACGGTCCATGTATATCAGCAAGCATGGCAGACAAAAGCCTATTTCGGAGCTTCATTTCCAGTACAAACAACGGAGCCCTGACACCATCCTTTGTGTCACACTGTCGGTATCGTCATCTTGCTCTTTGTTCAGTAGACGAGAGCATTCTTTCGGTCATGGATCCCTTTATTTGCCAAGGATCTCCAAAATAATTGTGACTGGATTTATGTAAGGAGAAGAGTATGATTTGCAGGACGTGGTAGGACATAAAACCCTCAATCCTTGCCTCAAACATCTCCAAAGTGTATGCTTTTCCTAGAGTTGAAAGGTCTGGAGACTATATCCAACTTCTCAGCAATAGGGAAGAGAGAACACTTTTACAGTGGTGGTAAGGAGCATGCTTGGAGGCAGTAGTAGTTTGCTGCATATTGTAATTTGACCTAGTACTTGATGATATGTTGTTCCTCCAGGGATGGATACATGTATGGTATGTTCTTTCTCTTGGAGAGAGAGACTAATGCAGAATTTCTCCTCCTGCTGCAGGTTTATCACTTGCACCACTTGTGATTAAGGTTGATCCCAATCTTAATGTTGTAGCGACAGCATGCCTCACAGTATTCATTGGCTGCCATCGTTCTGTCAAGCCTGCGCCACCTTCTGTAAGTGTTCCCATTCTTAGGTCCCACTGTTATCTGGATTGCTTTTAAGGTGCTCATGTATGTATGTGTCTCTCTTTTAGTTTGTGCATGAGATTAAGGATTTTATTAGTCTGGTTAATTTCAGGTGATTTATTCTCGAGTCAAAAGACATTATTTGGATTTGGGATCTTTCAGAGGAGCATTCCATTGAGCTTGCTGACTTTACATTGGATCATAAGTTGGTGTGCTAGTTGGCTTGTCTCAAGTTTTTCTCAAGTGTTCGTATTTTGTGGCTACTTACCATCACTGGCATGCTGTTTTTGTGCAGGAGACAATGTCAAAGGAGCATGCAATGCGGTTTCCATTCATTGGCAGTGCAGTTCTGCTGTCACTCTTCCTCCTCTTTAAGTTCTTGCCCAAGGATTTGATCAACACCGTTCTCACTCTTTACTTCTTTGTGCTTGGTGTGCTTGCCCTTTCGTGCGTCCTCCTCACCTTCACCACTGTGATGTTTAGAATGTCTCTACAAAGGAGTGCAAGGTTGACCTCTCTAATGCTTGTTAGAGCAGTGCTTGGAACTCAGTATCTTGGCTCTCATTCAAGAGATGATGATTTTCCGGGAGTGTTAACAACCTTTGAGCCCATCTGATCCATTTTTGTCAATTTTTTTGAAAATTTGGAGGGGGATGCTGTTTCGGGGGTTGACAGAGCTACAATCCTGCCAACACTAGAGCGTTTTCTGCCCATTGCTTGGAATGAGAGCATGGTCAGCTGGCACTTACCATACTGGAAGAGTATGTTTTCTTGTGGAACCTGATTGAGCAGATATTGGGCTAGTAGTAAGCTCCGGTTTGAGTCAATTGCCTTTCTTTCTTGTATATGGAAATAATATCTTTGGTGAACTGATGATGTCCTTCACTGACCCAGGAGCATTTAGGATCAGGCTCATATATCCTAAACCCTAAACCCCATTGATGGGTTTGTTAGTGTCTTGAACTTCAATCTATTAACACTGTCACTTTGGGCATGCAGCTAAATCCGTTGTGTGCTATGGGTGTTGGGGTGAGGTGCAGATGTTGAGATTGAGTTCACAAAGTCACAATTGGTTGCAGGCATCCCAGGAACACTGTTTTGCATCTGGTATGTGCTGAAGAAGCACTGGCTGGCAAACAACACTCTTGGTCTGGCATTTTCAATCCAGGTTACACTCACTTTCCTTCCACTTTTCTCTTTCTCAGGGTGGACTGTTGCATGTGTCCATGCAAGCACTGGCAACAGGAAAGGGTTTGTTTCCCTTAGATCCAGTAAAGCAGAATATGGATTTGAATTTCTTGGTTTCTTCACAACAAGTCAGATCATACCTCGGGCCTGTTGATGCCATACAGCTACACTCAGCTGGAGAATGTGAGTAGTCTAGTTATGAGCTTGACAACAATGAGCAAACAGATGGTCACTTCTTTTGGTTGCTCTCTATGCAAAGTAAACTCATGGTTGAAGATTCTCCAAGCTGACCTAAAATTTTGAACAGAGCTCAGAGACAAGAAAGCGGTTCTAAGAAGGAATGGTTTTGAATGAATCATGCAGGGCATTGAGATGCTGTCATTGGGTTCTTTCAAAATTGGTGCTATCCTCTTGGTAAATGTCCCTTCTTCCTCCTCTTAAAGTTGGTCACCATAAATTGAGAGGATTTCATCCTGTGCTGCATATGCTGTTTGACTACCACAAGACTTGCCAGGCTCAGTTCTTACTGACTCTCTAGTCTTCTAGTTACATACCAAGTTTTCAGAGATGTGGCTGAGCAATTGTGTCCTGAAAGGCTGATGTGGCCAAATTGATGGATGCCTCAATCCTAACTGGGTGATATCGTATGCAGGCAGGGCTGTTCATATATGATATTTTTTGGGTTTTTTTCACACCTGTCATGGTTAGTGTGGCAAAGTCATTTGATGCTCCCATTAAGGTTTGTCTTCTCCTCTTCTACAACAATCTGACAAATATTGTTGAGTGTTGACATTTTATTGTTGCATTCTGTAATTCCTGGTCTTCAAGAACTGTTATGGTCAGGTGGCCAGCTGAGCTACTGTAGGGAAATTCTCATGAAGGCAACATGTTTAGTCCTGCCAAGTTTTGTAATATTTCTTACTGTTTCCTGTGTTTTTGGACTTGTCAGGCCTACACTGGCATGTAGGCCTTTAGTCCATGACAATGGTGAATGTCTTATTGACAGCTACTCCTTGTTTTGTCCAGCTTATCTTTCCAACAGGAGATGTGGCACGACCATTTTCAATGTTGGGTCTTGGGGACATTGTAATTCCAGGTTTAATCCTGACTCTATAGAATGTTCTGGGATTCTAGGCAAGCATAGATTCTAGTTGGTATTTTTCAACAGATAAATCTCTATGTCAATACTTATGTGAACTTTCTGAACCATAGGATGAGAGTGTGTCTGATTTCTATTGGATTGATGTGTGCATTGTGGGTGCAGGCATTTTTGTAGCTCTTGCATTGCGATTTGATATGTCTCGTGGTTGCAAGAAAGCCTACTTTAATAGTGCCTTTGCTGGCTACACTACTGGCCTACTGGTCACCATCTTAGTAATGAACTGGTTTCAGGCTGCCCAGGTCCTTCCCAGACACTTGAACCCAATGTCAATTCATATATCTCCTCAAGACAGATTTATCTAGAACTTTTGTATATTTTCTTGTTGACAGGTATTTGTGGTTTTTTGTTGAATGGCAGCCAGCGCTGCTCTATATAGTGCCATGTGTGATTGGATTTTTGGCAGTGCATTGTGGAATAAATGGTGAGATCAAACAAGTACGTGCACAACTGACTTCTGCATCTCAATTGTTGCATTTGAGGTCTTGTCTTGTCATTTCCTCAAGTTTGTAAGCTGTCCTTCAACTTCTATTACTTGGACTTGACATGCTGGTTGTTTCTGCAGCTACTTGAATTTGATGAGTCTGTGGACACTGCGGAGGATGAATCTGCTGATGCTTCTTCAGAGATAGCAGAAGTTGAGTTGAAGTCTGAAAACAAGAAATCTGACTGAGGCACTTTTGCTTCAGTAGTGCTTGCTGACCTCCAGTGAAAGGTAGAATAATCCTCTCCTTGTGTTTACCTTGCCAATAGTACTTCAAGCAGTCAAAATGTTTCTCCAGCTGTCCAAGGATACAAGAAAAATCAGCACTTTGGTTGCTCTGCATGGCATCAATAGCAGAGCATGGCATAACCTTACTTTCCTCCTGTGCAGGAGGAGTTGTGCAATGCAATGCCAATGAGCTCGATCTTGCCATTCCAAGTGATTGCACAATGATTTTCTTTATAGGGTGGAAGGGGCTGCTTGCATTCGTCATACTTATTTCAGTATTGGATGATGCTGGTGGGTTTGACATCTGGGCAAGTTCGAGTTCTGCAATTTTGGGCTTGTTCTCTTTTGTTCTGTGCAAGGCAGAAGGTTGTGGCCTGCCATGGGTGAGTTCTGCAAGCTGGGGCAGAATCTTGGTTGCAAATCATGTTCTATGTTACTTTTGTTGTTGCTTGCTTTGCATCATTTTCTGGTTTGGAAGGAAGTCAGCTTTGAGGATCACAATTGGCCTGCTGCTTGGCCTTATTTCAGTCATACTATTGCTTGACTGATGAGTTGCTTGGACATTCTATTTTAGGAATAGAACACCACTGGCTGTTAGGTCAGTCTGTTTTCAGTTGTATTAGCTGCATGATTTTTTATTTACTTGAAAGAAACAGTCAGTCACCAGCAGAAGCAAATCACCTAATATGGTATTCTTGTGAAGATCGGGGAGTTTGAGAGGATGAACTCATCTTTACTTGATCATTGGTTGGGTTCATGCAGTGGACAATTTATTCAGAGATTACCTTGGTTTATCTTGAATGTCAAGTACATTATACCAAATGTATTTGTGGTGCACCATGGTCTGAAGAGCATCTGCCCTGTGCCCTTGCTCAGCCAACTAACAGACCATTGTTGACAGCAGTTTAATGTGTGTCTTTAAGGGACCACCGGATTGCAAGCTCGACTTCTTGTTGAGAGGTTGGATTCTGTTTTCATTGTTTGCAATTTTACCTTAAATGTTTTGCTGGATGATAATCAAGGCCTTTGAGCAATGCAATAGTGTTGAGTGGGTGGAATAGTTTGTGAATGATGAGCAGTGATCCTTGTTGGAAAAGCATTGTGACCCTTCTTTGTGATTTCCTTTTGCTGATGATCATTGTTTATCTTTTCCCTTGACGCGGCACATTCGTGTTCGATAGGTTGGTTTAAAGCATTGTCAGGATGATATACTTAGTTTGCAATATAAACTGATGGTATTGCATGAACCTGGTCTTGTTCACTCAAACAAATAAATTAAGGGGACAAGTAAAGTATTTGACACACCCTATATAAAGATATTGCAAGTTTTGCTTACAAGAGTGTTTTCCTCCATAGGGGTATCGTGGGGTGTTGCAAATCAAGTGGATAATCAAAGCAATATGGAGCTCTAGTGGAATTTAAATGCATTTAATGTATGTTGTACTCAAGTTCATAATACAAAATACTCAATGAACATGTAATACTTTATTTTGGACAACCTTGAAATAGTTTAGGCTTTGCATCATATCTTTTGAAATTTGAAGAGGGATTGCATAGCCTTAACAAAACCTAGGAGGAATGCAATATTGCCATTGAGCTACACTATAACACCATGGGTTGAATTATTTTGGTCCAAGCTATTAGAGGGGTATTATTCATGCACAAAAGGATTCACTAAACATGCATTACCCCTCCTAAGGTATTTTAAAAATACATTGGGTTCCATAACATATCTTTTGACACCTGGAAGGGTATTATGTAACCTTATCAAAACCAACAAAACCAATATCCTCATCAGTTGCATTTTATAATTAAACACCATGGGTTTATGCAATTAGAGAGGTATTGTTCATGGCCAAAACTATTCAATACATTTGCAATGCCTTTCGCAAGGTATCCCAAAAATACATTGAGTCCATAATATATCTTTTGAAACTTGGAAGGGTATTGCATAGCCCTACCAAAACTTAAAAACAAAGCAATACCTTTCTTGGGGCATTCAGTAAACACCATGGGCTAAATTATTTTGGTTTAAATTATCAAAAGATATTGTTTATGACAAGGAATATTCAATGCACATGTAATACCCTTTGTAAGGTATCTTTAAAATCTTTTAAGCTCTATAACATATCTTTTGAGACTTGGAAAAATATTACATAACCACACCAAACCTACAAGGAAACCAATACCCTCATTAGGGTATTTTATAATTAAACACCATGGGCTTACACATGGGTCTATGTTATTGGAGGGATATTGCTCATGGCCAAAACTATTCAATACACCTACGATACCCCTTTTAGGCTATCCCATTGGGCTCCATAACATATTTTTTGAAACTTGGAAGTGTATTTTGTAGCCCTACCAAAACCCTGAACGCAAAACAATACCTTGTTTGGGGCATTCAATAAACACCATTAGCTAAATTATTTTGGTCTAAACTATCAAAGAGGGATTGTTAATGGCTAGGATTACTCAATGCACATGCAATACCCCTTGTAGGGTATCCTAGAAACCCTTTGGGTTCTATAACATATCTTTTGAAACTTAAAAGGGTATTGCATTACCATACCAAAATGTAAAAGGAAAGCAACACTCACATCATATTATGATAATATCTTAAAATATGAAATAAAATAACATTGATATAAATATATATATTCCATGTTTAATATAGCATGCCTTACATATTGATTCAAGTAAATGAAGGTGTTGCAAAGTTGGTCACATTAATGGTACAAGGGTTTAAGGTTTAATGTAATATTTACTACTTAATGTTATAAATTATTAATTTGTCAAAATCAAAAAATTTAAGTTCATGCTTAACATTTCTTCAATGATGTACATTTTAAAAAATTCCCTCTTAAAGTTGTAAACTTTTTTTTAAAAAAAAAAACATAAAGTCTATAATTTAATAACTTTTAATGTTTATTTTTAAAAAAATTAAAGTGCATGATTTTTTACTTTTTTTAATGGTTCACATAATAATAATAAATGATCTCTCCCATATATTGATCCTATGTATGATTGGAATTTTATTTTAATTTTTTTGACATATGATAAATAATTTCTAGGCTAAAATAATTATGTAGCAAGTTAGTAATATTAAATATTTCATAAATATCTAACATAAATCTTTATGTAAATTTTTTTTATGATGTATAATATTGGTTTAAATAAATTGTTATTTGTAACATATTGTGTAACACATTATATATAATTTATTATATTATGGAATTATATTGTTGATTCATTTTAATACATATAATATCTTCATATTTATTTTAAATAAGATAAGAATTGATTTAAATTATATACTAAATTTAAATTATATATATAAACCCATGGTTAAGTATAGTGAAATATTTTTTATGAACTTTATTTTTAATGAGAATTTTTTAATTCCAAAAGATAAGTTATTAACATTGTCAACTTGATGGGTAGAAAGTTTCCAATAAACTCAATAATAGGTAATCCTTCTTCCAATATTTGATCTTGCCTGATAAGATTTACAACTTGTGTGCTACACCCACTAATATGACTTGTCATGAAACTTATTTATTAGATTCTCTACAAATGGATAGCCATCTCTTCTTTACTAAAAAGACTTATTTTCAAGTTCTATGCAAATGAGTTCCCATATATCTTCTTTGCTCAAGAACTATTCTTCTCAAACTCTCTACAAATTGGTACCCATGTTTTCTTTGATCTCTCTAAAACTACAAGTTGTAGATCCAACTCGTGAACAAATCAAATTTATTCAAAGCTCCATACAATCAACCCAAGTTTGAAGCTCCATCAAAATCTCTTTTCTTCGAACAAATCCATTACCAACCAACCCAATTGATTCAAATCAATTAAGTTTGAAGCTCTAGTTTGAAATCAACCGTGCCTTGGAAGGTTCATGGAAGTACTTGAATAATCATGTGTGATGGTGTTGTGTTAGACTATATTTTTGTGTTTTGTTTATTCTACTTACGGTGGATTGCTTATAGAGTATAATGAGAATGGGAGTACCAATAGTGTGAAGCTGATGAATCATGCTAACATGTTATTGTGGGACATGGATCATCCACCACCCACAAAGATGTATGTAATATTGACCTTGCAAGATGGTGCATTCAAAGATGTGATACATTAATTACACACCTAGAACTATGACATTTTAGTGGTTAACATTTTTCTTACATATTTTTTCCTTATTTTGTTTCTAGACTAGTCATAGTCACATTAACAACAATAACAACAACTCAAATGCTCTGCAACAACAATAATGGCTACAAAAATCAATAACGTGATGCCTAAAATTCAAGCAACAAAAAATATAGTTTTTTTTCCTATTACACCTTCCTTGAAAAATGTAACAACATCATCATCAAACGAAAAATTTAAAAAATAGTTTAAGAAGAAACATGACAAAAAAAACCAACTAACTTCCATAATGTTCCACAGTTTCTTCCTATTTATGTAATAGCAATTTGAATTCCCAAATTGCTAGAAGATCATCATCAATAAAGAACGGCGAAGACCCACCCACCCACACACTTCTTCTCCAATCCTCCATTCCATTGTGAAAGCACCCATCATCTTTCCTTAGGTTTTTTACATCCCTTAAGGTTTTTGAATTTTGATCATTTGAATCATTTCAAGCATGCATGCAGCACAAAGTTTATTTCAAGTGACCAATTGACCCATGAATCCCTTTAAAAAGCTTGTTGTAAAAAACTTGCCTTCATCATTTGTTATGGAAGGAGTCGACCATTTGAAGAAAAACCTTGACAATATATAATGACGAAATTATGGATGTTGTGACAAGGGTTTCATTTGCCTAATCAATTGGCTCAAAATCACATCATATTCTTTGCAAATGTTTCAACAACAAAATTAAAGTAATAACCTCATCAATGGCCATAATAATAAGCAAGTTTTACTTCTAGTTCTTAGTTTTTAATTTTTAATTCTAGTTCTAGTTTTAGTTCTAATTTTAAAAATATTGTGATTTTGATGATTTTTTATCGATTCTTTGTGAGCATGAAGATCAAATGACCATTAAAAAGGCACATTGGATATTTGTTAAAATGAACATTTTTCACACCATATGGATGTAGGTGTAAACACAAGACGAATTGTTAGTTACAACAAAAGTTCATAGCCAAGCTTGTTTAATTGATTAAAGTTTTGACACTAACCAAACTAGACAACCTAGCCTAGCATAAGTAATAAGCTAGTATGTTAATTGTTATGTAACTTAACCCAATATATATTTAGTAACATTTGTCATGTTTCACTCCCCCCTCTTCTGGCCTTTACAAGTTATACACATGGAAGTTGAACCATGGACAAACAATATGGGATAAAAAATGAGGTGATATTGGGATCATCTTAGGAAACACATTGAGAATTAGGGGAACATTTTGAAAACCTAATGACAACATCTTAGGAAACACATTGAAAACTAGAACATTTTGAGAATTTGATGATAACATCTTGGGAACACATTTAGAATAAACCAGAAAAATCAACCCCCCTTCAACCCCCAAAACCAAAAAAAAACAAAAACTAAGTTCCCTTTTAGTTAAGAAAAAAATTCATATCAACAAATCTAGTAATCACTAACTTGAAAAAATATCTTCAAGCCTACATAAAACCCTATTATGTTGAAGATTGAAAATAATGACCCCTTTTTACCATTTCCATTGGTCATCTAAAATCCTTACAAACCTACCAAACCCTATCACACATTTAACTCATAGTTCACTCAAAATAATTAAGAAAAACATTTAGACCACCACATCCAACAATTTCATTGGCCATAACGATTCACACAAAGTTTATTCAACACCCTCTATACATTATAATTTTCCATAAAGTCGAACAAACATAGGACGAGAAGCTCTTGTTTGCCCAAATTTTTAACCATAATGCTTATCATGACACCATATTTTTACATTGTGAACAAATGGGGCATGAAACACAATTTTGGTCCTCAATTTGGCATCAACAAAGTTTGGTGTCATGTTGTTGCTCATCACAAAAGGAATGCATACACCAAAATTTTGTGTTCAAAAAGTTCATTGTTTTGTGAAACTCACACACATGGAAGTCTTCACCAAATTTTCATTTTGTTTGGTTTTTGTTGAGCATGAAAAGTCATTTACCATGTTTTTGTGAATGTAAACATTGTAATGTTTTGTAACTTTTGTCAATTTTGTTCAATTTTCTACCATTTTATGTTGATTGCCACATTTTTTTGGGAGCTTTCTATCATTTTTCAATGAACTTTCTACACTTTTTTTTTGAGCTTTATTATTTGTGAATGCAACCAAATGAAAGTGTATAACATTCAAAATGGAGGGACAACATGTATTGCAATTGTTGTAAGTCAATTTTGTGTTTAAAAGGAAAGAGAAGGGAGGAGACTTTAAAGCCCAAGATTCCTCAAACAACATCTTTTGGGGTAAGGTGACACTAGTACAAAAATGGTTATAATCCATTAATTTAAATAACTATGGGCCATTAAAACTAAAATAGGTTCACCTAGCCTTGAATCGCTATCCACCATAAGTGAATTATGTAGTGGATTGTAATGCATCAAATCCAACATAAGTGAATTAAGTCATTATATAGTGATTCATTTCATTATGTAATGCATCCAATCCATTCATAGCTAAATTGGGCCACTATGTAATGGACCCATTACCAAGAGTTTATTCTCCCGTGCACTTTGTGTTGAACCTAATTCATTATGGATTATTTTCCAAGTATTTATTTTGAGCATTTTAGAATTATTAAACAAATGAATTGTGTAATTAAAAGATTAAATATATGTCCCTACCTTTGTTGTAGCATGACATGGTGTTTTAATGCCATTGGTTTATGTCACATTTGCAAACCCAAACAAACTAATTTAACCAAGTTTAACTTAAGTAGTTTAATTTCACGAAATTTAGCCTACATTAACCTTAAATAATTAATTTAAGCTACTTTATCCAAATAACCTTATTAAACCAAATTATCAAAGAAGTCAAATTTAACCAAGTTTAATTATTTTATTCAAGTTTAACCAAATTTAAACAAAATAAACAAATTTAATCAAATTTAGTCAAATTTAGCCTAAGTAGGCAAGTTTAGCAAAGTGTAACCAAGTTTAGCCTAAATATATGTCTAGCCAAATTTAACTTATGTAGTTTAGTTAAAATATGCAATTTTAACCCAAGTATGCAAATTTAGCCAAGTTTAGCTTAAATATGCAAGTTTAGCCAAGTTTGATCTAAATATGGAATTTACCCTAATTATGTAAGTTCAACCAAGTTTGGCCAAAGTGAGCAAGTTCAACCTAAATATGCAAGTTTAGCCAATTTTAATTTGAGTATGCAAATTTAACCAGTTTATCCTAAGTATGGAATTCAGCTTAATTATGTAAGATTAACCAAGTTTAACTTAAGTAGACAAGCTTAACCACGATTAATCCAATTTAATCAAGATTAAACAAATTTAACCTAAATATGTAAGTTTAGCCAAGTTTAGCCAAATTTAGCCTAAGTAAACAAATTTAGCCAAGAATAATTGAATTTAGCTTAAATATGCAAATTTAACTAAATTTAGTTTAGATATCCCAATTTAGCTTAATTTATATTAGGTTTAACTTACAGAAATTAGGTTTACCTACAATAGGTTAGGGAAGCTTAGGTTAGTCTAAGCTATATTGCTAGGTCACCTAGGTTAACCTAAATCAACCTATGTCAATTTAGGGGGCCCTAGATTAACCTAGGATAAACAATGATAATGTTTATAATTTTGTGTTGATATAAATTATTACAAATAAACTGTTTGTGGTGCAATGGTTAAAGACTTGAATGCCAAAGTTGAAGTGAGAGGTTGAAGTCCTTTCCCTTGTAATATAAGGTGCCACCTAGGCACCTAGTTTAAATGGGTAGCCTAGCTATGGTTTTTTGGCCTAACTTAGGGAGCTAAGTTAGGTCATCTAGGCTAGGTCGCTTATGTTAGGCTACCTATGCTAAGGCACATAACTTAGTTCTAGTTTCATTTTACTAAATTTTGATTGCCACATGGCAAAGTCATGAATGGTAAAAAATTATTGCATGTGTCTTAGGTTACCGCATGGCAAGAAAACTTTAATTGAAATTCTTATTTATATTTAAAATATTAAATCACAATCACAATATATGTCCTCCATGAATGTAATTATGACCAAATTTATTAATGATTAAGTTAATTTAATTGTGATTTGAAATGGCTTGGTGATTTTGTGTTCACTTGAGAATAACCTTGTTTCATTAGTTTCCAGTGAACCAATTCAATTGTTCGTAACAACTAGTCCATGTTCACTAAAGGGTTGACCACTTTTGCCATGGTAAATCTATCCAAATTCATTGAAAATGTAATGAAACACTTGGTGAATGTCAACACAAATTGGTGTAGTGTGAGTTTTACTCTATTGCCATGAAAGATGATGTTCATCTCCATTAGTGAGGGAGAGGATATGTTTTATGATTGTTTTGTTGAAGACTTGAGCCTTTGGCAATGTTTTTTCTTTACATTGTGGCACATTGTGTGTTTGCTCATAAATTTTGTGAGATCTTGAAAACCTTAGCAACTTCATGGCTTGCAAAATCTTTGAAAATAGTTGAACCCTTTCTTCTAACCACATTAAAAGCTTCCTTCTACCCCAAAAACCTAACACTAGATATTGTTAATTGAAATTGAATTCCCATGTCCTTCAACCATAAACCACAAACTGGAAACTTGGATACAACAATAATCCTAGTCATCTACTTCCTCCTCTTTTGGATGCATTTGCCATTGAACATATTCATATTCAACTTTCTATGGACCTTTCAATGGTGTGGTAATTTCAAAGACTTATTAAACCTTGGTACAAGGTTGTCAATGATATCATGGCTTGGAATGCATTCAAGATTGTGAGGATTGATAACACATCTTATTGCCAAACAATTCAAGTTCACTAACTTCCAAGGCATCTTCTTAAAGTTCATTTACAATTTAAACTAAAATGTTTGAATTGTTATTTTTAGATACCTATGAATTACAATACTTAGATACAAACCAAAACTAAATTTTACGTAATGAAGTCATGTACATAGTTAAACTTTAAGACCTTATATTAGGTCTTTTTTTGTTGATGATTTTGCTAGTCATGAATATGGTGGTATTTTTATTTTCCATGATTCTAATGGTTTTATTCATGGTGCTCATCATTTTGGTGATTTAGTCATGTTTTTTCAGATTTAGATGCTTAAAAAAATTTGGATGGATTATGGTGGTTTTCTTCATCATGAATGTGGTTACTGTAATTATCCATCCTGGAACCCCCATTGGCTATATTTAGGTTGGTTTGTGATTTTAACGACTTTGTGAATTATATGATGGTGCCAAGTTCTTTTTGGATTTTGATGGGTTCCTATTTTTCATCATTTTGGTGGTATCTAGATTTTGGACTCCAATGGTTTTAAAAAATTTTCATGTTTTTGGTGTTTGTATGGCAATTATATGTAATAGAGCTTTAAGTCGTGTTCATGGATTCTAATTTACTTCAATTCTAGATTTAGTTATGCTTTGAACATTATTGGCTTCTAGTTCCTTAATTAACCATGGGTGTTCATGATTATGAAGGTTTAGGGTTTAATTTTTGACAATTTCTTGTTCTTTCATTGTTTTAATGAATTATTTCTTTCATCATTCTAGTGGCATTTTGATTTCTAGATTCTAGTGGACTTTATATGGATTTTCAATTTGTTCATGATTCTGGTGTTCTTCTAGCACTTCAAAATATTGGACTTTTGAAAAACGTTCGTGGATTGTGGATATAATTTTAACTTTTCCATTAGCTTCTATCTCTATTTAACCATGGGTGTTTGTGGTTTTGAAATATTTTGGATTTTGAATTCTTGTGATTTTTTATTTTTTCATCATTTTAGTTGTATTATTGATTTTAGTGGTTTTTTATTCTTACATCATTCTAGTTGCATTTTGCATTTTGGACTTTGGTGGTACCTAGTAGTTTTTTAATTTGTTCACAATTTTGGTGTTTTTTTTAGTAGTGATGGATATTGGAACTTTTCTTATCGTTCATGGTTTTAGGATTTAAGATTTAGTAATGTTTTTCCATTCACTTTTAGTTCTTTAATTAACCATGGGTGTTCATGATCTTGGGGGTTTTGCATTTTGGATTTGAATGGTTTTTTTTTGGGGATTGTAAAGGTTTCTTATTCTTTGTAGATTTTGAATTTTGGTGGGTTTTTGGCACTCTTTGGATTCTAGCACGGTTTTCTTAGTTTGTTCATGATTTTGGTGTTTTTTTTTGTTCTTTATCCATTGTAGTGGATTTTGGATTTTAACCTTTGGCTTTAAGATTCTATTTTATTTATTTTCCACTCTAATGGGTTTTTTGTAAAGTTTTGGTGTTTTATTTTGGAGTTTGGTGTAATCTTATTGGTTTATGATTTAGGATTTATGAATTTGCTAGTTTTTTATGGATTATGGATTTAGGATTTTGGTGGTCTCCTAATTCTTTGATCTAATAATCAAACCCTATGTCTTTAAACCCCCTTTGATGATTTCCAATGATTAAACCAAATCTTTTTTCTTTTTAATGAAATAATGACTAAAATCAAACTATTTTTTACCTTTTGATGATTTCTAGTTGACACACATTTCTAGTTTTAGATTTTGGTGGTTCTTTTAACCCCATACATTTTTAGCCATAACAATGATTCATAATTTAAACATAGTGTAAGTGGTGTGTGTGTGTGTGTGCATTTGGATTTTAAAAATGACATGTTTTTAGAGGTAGGTGAGTACATTGTAGAAACACAAGTTTTTGAATCAATTACAATGCACAAAACCAAACAACCTTGGAAGTAAGGCATAATAGAAGTTAAGGCAATTATAAAACTATAAATAGTTATTTGATGTGAAAACAATTTTTTTTGTCCAATTCATTATTAAAAAAATATTTCCGTTTCCCTAATTTTAGATTTGACCTATAATTTTAGATCATAAACTATAATTACATATTTAAACCTTAATTCTAAACATTTAAAACCTTAATGTTAAACCTAAATCCTAATTTTAATATTAGAAATCATAATTTAAAAACCTAAACCTTAATATCTAAGCCTAAATCATAATTTAAATGCTAAAATATAAATTAGACCTAAGGGCTAGTTTGAAACCCTAAACCTTAAACTCTAATTTTAGACTCATAAACGTTAATTCTAGACCTTAATTTTTTAGATGTTTAAAACCTTAATTCTAATATTGACAACCCTAATTCTAAAATTTGAAAACTTAACTTCAGACTTTTAAAACCCTAATTTTAGACCTAAAAATCTAATTTCAAACATAAAATTTGTAATCCCAAGATTCAAAAATCTATTTTCAGTTCTTTTGCAACCCTTATTTCAAACTTAAAAAAATTAATTCCAAAATTCAAAAACTTAACCAAATCTTGGAAACCTTAATTTCAAACCTGAAAACCTAATCCCAAACCTATAAAATTTAATTCCAAAATTCAAAATCTTAACTTCAAATTAAAAAACCTTATTTCAGATCTGAAAAACCCTATCTCAGACCTAGAAACCCTAATTTCATAATTCAATAACCTAATCTAAAACTTAAAAATTTAATTCTTTAATCTTAGAAACCTTAAATTCAGGCCTTAAAACCCTAATTTTAGACCTATAAACCGCAATCCTAAACCCTATTTTATATGACTTCAAAATTTGAACCCTAAACCTTAATCCAAAAAGTAGAAGTAAGGCAAGTTTAAGATTGGGATTTAATAGTCTTTTGGTTAGGCTTGTGCAACAAGGTCAAGATTATGATCCCCAATGGCCTCATAGGTGAGGTATATGTGATTCCAATGAAGGTTAGTTATTGAAGAAAGCCCCAAATTTTGAAAAGATTAACTAATTAAGCTTCGACTATGTAAAAGCTTAGCTTCAATCAAGATAACTAACTCTCTGAGTTTGTTCAGGTCATAAGCATGTTTGTGGCTGTTCAAAGATGTACTCCTTTGGCTTCTGACAAGGAAGGCAATCGATCAATCTTATGTATGTACTAGTGGGTACCTGTGACCTTCGGGCACTGTGAAGTCTCCTGGTTTCTTTAAACTTGGTTCATGTTTTAGTTTTTAACTAATTAAGCCTCGACTATGTAAAGCTTAACTTCAATCAAGATAACTAACTCTCTGAGTTTGTTCAGATCATAAGCATGTTTGTGGCTGTTCAAAGATGTACTCCTTTGGCTTCTGCCAAGGAAGGCAATCGATCAATCTTATGTATGTACTAGTGGGTACCTGTGACCTTCGGGCACTGTGAAGTCCCCCCGGTTACTTTAAACTTGGTTCATGTTTTAGTTTTTAACTAATTAAGTCCCGACTATGTAAAGCTTAGCTTCAATCAAGATAACTAACTCTCCAAGTTTGTTCAGGTCATAAGCATGTTTGTGGCTGTTCAAAGATGTACTCCTTTGGCTTCTGCCAAGGAAGGCAATCGATCAATCTTATGTATGTATACGGAGGGTTTCTGAGAGACTAATGAAAAAAACATTGCAAAAATCGTGTCCAAACCATTCTTTTGCCTACTTGACTGACAATTGTTGCCAACTTGACTGAGAATTCTTGACAAGCAAATTATTTGACTGAGGCTGTGTGGCCTCAGTCAACTAGGTACTGCTGCTGTAGGTGCTGGGTTGACCTGGGCCCATATGTGAGAAAGGTCCATAATATACGGCTTTTAGTCAAGTTAAGTAAGAGCATATTTCTAAACGTATGTGACAACCACAATGGTTCGACTTTAAAAAAAAAAAAAAAAAAAAAAACAAAAAAAAAAAATCCCAACACCGAAAAAAAAAAAATTTAAA
>Ga0116227_10001665_pt1 | contig 50221 bp, 40 predicted proteins | sample S1TSphgellanicum_FD_89693 | JGI IMG/M metagenome (GOLD analysis project Ga0116227, IMG submission 89693) | Host-associated microbial communities from peat moss isolated from Minnesota, USA - S1T2_Fb - Sphagnum magellanicum MG | ecosystem: Host-associated > Plants > Peat moss > Unclassified...
ATATTACAAAATTACAACTACAAACTACATTTCCAAAACCTCTCTATATACCACATTGCTAGGTTCTTTTTGGGGGAATTTATTTTCATTGTTTCAACCTGAAATTTATTTTTTCTACACATTTTAACATTTTTTGTGAAAAGGAATGGCCCTAATCGTCAAATTTAGAAAAAAATAATTTAAATTCGACAAATACATAAAGCATAAATATTCTTAAATTTTTTATTCACTGTCATTAATATGGTCTAGAGCCTAATTTGACTAAATCCTCTTTGTGGGATAACTAATCACAAAAATTGAAAGAAAGCAAACCCTCTATAATAGGGATTTTTTTTTTCAAATTCCTTAGGTAGGTGCAATGGCAAGGATCCCCAGCTTTAATTTACATTGAATGGCGACTGTCCTAAGCGGACAGTAGAGTTTTTTCTACAATCCTGCCTAAATCTAGGCGAGCCACACGGACTCACTGTCTAAATCTGGTTTGAGTATCCGTCGCGTCTGTACTCCACTGTTTTCTCCACCTCGTCGGAGTAAACAGACCATGATGGGACGGATGACGGGATGGCCGACCGGACGAATTCAGGGGAAGCTTCATTTCATCCTGACGTCCTTTACAATATATGATGATATGGTATATTAGAGTTATGGATAAAGTCTCGCAATTAGGGGGTGAGAACAACTAGTTTCAGCATAATAGGGCATCAAACATGTAACTAGGAATGAAAATTAACAAAGCGAAATAACTGGGACCCAAACTAGCTTTTCCCACCAATTTTTGTGGTAAACTGAGTTTCATCCTGTCTTTCATTTTTCTTGGGCGCCCCTATTGCTGCTACATATATTTTCACTACTCCTATTTGTACAACTACTATAATTACTCTCCAACCTTGTGCATTAAATGCTGAGTTTCAGCATTTCATACTGAGATTTAATAAAATTTCCCTACTTTGCGGATACCACTGAAAAGAAGGGATATGTGGTGAAACCAGGTCCAAAGATAGGGTGACTTTAGGGATAACTCTGGGACCACACACATGAACCGTGGTGGTGGCGGCGAATGCCAGCATCTTTTTTTTTTAATACGTTTCTGATGCTGGGATAGCAGTGACGATCGTGTAAGTCACGCACATGCAGTAGCCAACAGCAAACGCAGGATTGTTGCCCTCCGCCTGCCCAGGTTTTCTCCCAACATCTACCCAACCAGCATGCAATTTTTTTTCAGATTTTAAAAATATTAAATGATTTAAAAATTAACATTTCATGGGTGGTATATACAATTTTATCAAATTAAATTTTTTTTTCAAAATTACCAAGCAACAAGAAATTTTTTTAAATATCTTGAGAATATTTTATTTTCATGGTGGAATGTTGAAAATTAATCAATAGTGGAATATTTGCACTATAGCTACAAAAATATTTGGAAAATATTGGAAATCTTTGTTCTTTATTTGAATAAAATTAACTCAGAAAAAAAAATTGGGAGAATTGGTTCTTTTAGTTTTAATCTGAAAAATAAATTTCAAAAAGTTTAGAAAACTTCACTACATAAAGTTTTGAAACCACCAGATTGAAAATAAAAAACACTTGACGAAATCATCCTTCAATTTTTTTAAATGCATTTTGGTCCAATCCTTGCTTTCATCTTTTGGCCTTTTTTATTTTAGTTTTTTTTAGTCTACTAGGGTGAATTTGAGACAAAAAAAGTCTAAGTGCCATTTTAAAAATTTAGTTAAAACGTTTTTTTTTGAAATTTTTAAGTTTTTAATTGATTTGGAAAATATTAGAAATTTTTGTTCTTTATTTGAATAAAATTAAACCAACGTTTTTTGGGGAGAATTGATTCTTTTAGTGTTAATTTCAAAAAATAATTTTCAAATTTTCTTAAAAACTTCACTACCTAAAGTTTTGAAACCACCAAATTGGAGAAAAAAATGCTTGTTGAAATCATCACTAAATTTTTTTAAATGTATTTTTTTTCAATCCTTGCTTTCATTTTTTGACCTTTTTTCTTTTAGTTTCCTCTGTTCTACCAGGATTATAACTTACACCTATAAAATGGCAGCTTATTGGAAATGAGGATTGTGAAATTAATTGAGATTTTAAAAAATTAGTGGATGATTAAAAAGTTAGTTGAGGCTAAAAAGTCTACGTGGCATTTACAAATTTAATTAAAGCGTTTTTTTTTTGAAGTTTTTAAAAAAAATTGATTTGATAATAAGCGAAGTAAAAAAGAAAAAAAATGAGAAAAAAAAGGGAAAAGGGTAAGAGGGCAGGGAAAGATTGGAGGGGTGGAGGGGAGGATTTCGGGCCGGGCGGAGGAATAAGAGGAGGAGTGGCAGACACACTCTGCTGGCGAAGGCAAAGTAGAATTTTTCTCTTTCATGGTTCGCCAGCAAATAGGACTTATGGTGGTGATTTGTGTGGTGAGTCTTGGCGAAAACAAAGGTGTACGCCTTCATATGTGTGGGCCTTCTATTGTATGAGAAATCCAATATGTATGTGTTTGATATGTTTCCATACCATAAAAGCTTTTTAACCAATCCAACATATTGCATGTTGAAAAAGTAATGCAAATGTTTGACATTAATATGACCTACAACATTAAATGGAATTAGTTTTATAACTACTATTTACATTTTTTTGGTATACTATATGTTTTCATACAAAACAAGGATATGACCTTTTTATCACATTGTGTAACAATTGAGAAAATCATTAATTTTTTTATAAAAGACATTTGAAATTAGAAATTTGTATAAATCACCTAACGTATTTTGAAATTGTCAAAAATGGTAAAACAATATTGTTGTCTTGTAGCATATGGATAAAGAGTTGCATTGAGTTTGAAGCATTTCAATTCAGAGCCATTCTAATCTTGTTGAAAGGGTAAAAGTGTAGTTAGGAGGATTATTTGGATTGTCATAGGTGAAGTTTTTTTTGAATAATAAATGACCTAAGAATCTAAAATCATATTCAAAATAGTATTATTAAATTTGTAGTTATTCATGTTGCAATAAACTTTAATAAATGTCATGTTCAAAATATGGATGAATTTTAAGAAGAAAGAACTCATAATAGACTTTGAAATGATAACATTACATTTGTCACATATGTAAAAAAATTTAAATGTGGACTCAAAAAATATGGCATAGTAATGTCAAATAAAATTTTAAAAATAGAAGATCATCAAATGAATAATAAAATAATATAATGCATTGAAATTTTCTCAAGATGAAATATTTTGATTTAAATTTTTTTTAAATGCCATGGTTTTCTTCATCTTTTATCATTTATAATTTATTTCACATTAAAACTATTCAAGTTTGCACATGAAGCTTTCAACCAATCGCATGTTTGATGACATATAGAGGGTGTTCTATCAATAATATTTTACAAGAAAACATAAAAGATAATTATAATATTTATAATTTAATAATTGTTATAACTGTAAAAATTGTAGTTAGTGTAAAATGTGAAAATTTCAAAATGTCAAAAATATGTCACTTAAATATGCTTTTACCCTAAATGAAGATTGAAAAAACAATGGAAGTTAATGAAGATGATGGGAGTGGGCCACTGGGGACAATAGAAAACATGACAAGGACAAGAAAAAAAGGTGAAAACAAAAAATGAAAATGATAGGGATCAAAGGTTTTTTTGGGTGCAAAAGTTTGCCAAAATGTGAAAAAATAAAAATAAATAATCTATCACAATTTATTTTTCCAAAAAAAGCCAAATTTTGAAATAAAATGAAAAAAATTCACCACATTTGGACATTGATTTTAATTTGGTGGCATTTTTAACTTTTTTTTTTATACTATTTAGATAGCTTTTAAAAATGTGTTGCCATTTAATGCTAAATCACTCTTGGGATGCTAGTCAATGATGCAAAATCAGAAGATTGTTTTGAGGGCCATAAGGAATGACAAACATGATGGTTGAGTCAAGCAACGTATGAATGATCTATTTTATTTTTATTTTTTTGATCAGTTGCCCAAAATATGTTGATAGATGGTCGGATGATGACAAGAGAATCCATGAGTTAGAGAGCAAAATTATGACATCATGATGGGAAGAGCATTAGGATGATCACAACCTTTTAATTGAAAGGCATGGTAGGTTTGGAAGGGGGCAAAATGACAAGGCAACCTTTTAAAATTTGTATTACCTAGAAAACATATTTTACAATAAAACCCTAAACACAATAAGAGAGATGCAATAGACTTGCCTTCACAAAAATGAGTCTCTCATCCCCTTAAGAAGGTAATAGTTCAAAACCAAATATCTCAAAATTATTCAAAGCCTACTAATTCATTAGGCCATGTCAATAATAATAGAGTTCTTATGCACTATCATATCGAGGTGTTTGCATCCATGGCTGTCTACAACAAAACACATTACAAATTAATCTACTTTTTTAATTTAAAATTTATCAAAAATGAACAAAAGCATTGAAAGGTGATGAAGCATGGCAGTTTTCTTTTTGAAAATAGATATAGGGTCAGGAATGAGGATGCCAAACGATATCTTCACACCTTAAATATTTTTGAGAAATAATCCAGTATGAAATTAGACCATCGTCATCGCATTACAAATAGTTGGAGCCACATTGAAAATTGACAATGAAGAAATTTAGAGTTATAGTTGGATAATCCAAACTTGGTAAATCAATATTCTTAAAAAAATAATTACTTCATTAGACTTATATAACCCTAGAACACCCCAAAGATCATTTGAACCTCACAATTTTCAGCAGTTGTGATAGTGTCCTACGCAAAAGTAACATCCTAAATGACAACCTTAAACTAAAAGCAAAATAAAACAAAATAAAACAAGACAAAATAAAAATAAAATAAAATAAAATAAAAATAAAAGATTAGATGGACCTAAAATTTGTAGGCTTTCATCTAATCTTATAATGAGACATTGTGCTTAGACCCACTTTTAACTAATTAGATCAATCTTTCAAGTTTCCATAATCCACCCACACCTCCTAATTGGGCCTCATAATCACATTTTTTTCTAAGCAAACTAACACACTATGATGTCTCTTTGCAAAATGTCAAGTGAGTACAAATCTTTCTATCATTTGGGGTTATTCAAATGGTTATTATTTCCACTAATGGGGATCACATTTACAAGAGGAGTTTGAGCTTTGAAGGTTCTGGATTTCAATATATGTAATAGAAAGTTACGCATTTTCTACATCATCCAGTGCTCAATTTGAAGGCAGAGAATTGAATTGGGTGCTCGAATCTGGAAAAGTGGCAGTTCCATTTTTGATCTGGAAAAAGAGTTAGAAGAAAAGTGATTGGTACATTTTTTCGTCATAATTCAAATGTGCTGAATCCCTTGCTCAAATTTGTGGCAGAGAATTGAATTGGGTGTTCGAATTCTGGAAAAACGTTGGGAAGCAAAAAGAAATGACACATTTTCATCATCATCATCATCATCATCTTGTGGTCAATCAGATGCTCAATTTGTGGGACAGAATTGAATTGGATATTGGAATTCTGGAACAGAAGTGGCACATTTTCATCATCATCATCATCATCATCATCTTGTGGTCAATCTGATGCTCAATTTGTGGGAGAGAATTGAATTGGGTGTTTGAATCTGGGACAAACACTAGCACCAACTTCTTCTTCTTCTTCTTCTTCTTCCTCAATTGGAGATCACAATTGTGGTTTGGGTGGTATGATAGTCAATTGTTTGTGGCCATGGAACGATCGATTGCACAGTTAGTAAGGCGAAATTCAGTCCTTCCAGTAGGTCTTGTAGTGGAATCTTGTGCTTGTCATATTGTGCCAGCTGCTGCTACTGCTTCTTCATCTATCGAGTTTCGAGCCTGCTTACCCAAGCTGATCTCCAGCTTCCGTGTGTGTGAGACACCATGGTTAACAAGTAGCACAACAACTGTTTGGCAGAAAAATCGGATCCGGAGGAGAGTTTGTTTTGTACAAGCTCAAGCCAGAAAAGGCTCTGGAGATAAGCGCTCTTCAAGGTGTACACCCAAAATCTCCTCTTACCTATTCTTTGTTTGCTAGGGTTTGCAAAGTACCATTACAGCCAAGAAGATTACGGATCCCAAAATTTCATACTAAGAAGTTCCACATATTCTCTCTCTTTTGTTGGTCTCCTGCTTCTTTGTGATTTTCCAGTCATGTTTTTCATCATCCTCTTTCCATACTGGTACAGATTTACAGCCAGGAATTCAAGAATTTCATGCAGCTTATTCTGAGTTTGGCAGTGAGACAAAAGACCTAAACCTGTGTAGTATAGTAACATCCTAAACTAGTCCTTATGTCTCTCTGCCTCATGCTGTGTACCTATTTGTTTGATTTTCTATAGACACCCTAAAAAATTGTTTTCCAGGCATGATCCACTGTTTGCAGGAGGTGGAGGAGGCATGCTCTCTGATTGTCCAGTGCCCTGGGAGCAGCAACCAGTCAATGAGTACCAAAGCTTGGTTGAGATGGGACTGTTTTCCTGGGCAACAGATGATGATGTGTGGGCTTATATTGGAAAACTTACAGCTGTGGGGATTGCAGTTTCCCTCTTGGTTGCTTGGCCAGTTGTGGCATTGAGTATTAATCCACAGCAAGAGCTTGTCAAATGTTGTGTAGGAGCACTGTCAGGTGGTGTTCTGGCATCAACAATGATATCATTGCGCCTTTACCTGGGTTGGGCATACATTGGGAACCGTCTCTTCAGTGCTACAGTAGAATGTGAGTTCTCTGATCTAAAAACCAGATCAAGACATTCTGCATTGTGGTTTCATTGTTCTGGAAGGTCATTCACTCAAGCACCTCCTCCTCTTGGATTCTTAATTGGGTAGTTGCAGCAAGTGTCAGTCCTGCTTGATTAAGCTTCTTTTCAACAGTCCTTCAGTTACTGAATCAGATGAGGTGCATTAGAGCAACTCCAGTGGTGCTCAGTATGTGACCTGCAAATTAAAATTTGATGCAAAAAAGTCAAAACAGGCCAGTTTGGCTCAACAAAATGGTTTTGGCCCAGCATTTTTGCACAATTTGCTGGGGCTGGTAAATGTCACAGCAAAGCCTAACACCTGTTGTTGATTGGCTAGATAGTTTGATTGGCCCAGGTGGGATGCTATTCTTATTTTCCCACCTATTTGCAGTCCCAGTTTTAGTTTTATGGCCGGGGTTGGAAAAAGTAAATTACTAAACTTGGATGCGAGAAATATTTTTGCAGGGTCAGATACTGAGCACATACTGTACTGAATGCATTTCTGGTTCTTTTGAGCTGAGTTCAGATATAAGAACATGCAGCTTTAAACTTGGTCATGCTTTACTCAGCAAAAAGTCCTTGGTACACTAATTTCAAAGATCTGTTTTGGTTTTGAAAATACCTCTAATGGCAAAATCTGAGAGGTTTGGGATTCTCTTGTCCACTGCAGATGAGGAGACAGGATGGTATGATGGTCAGGTCAGTTCTCTTCGACAGAAGTTTATTCCTAAAATAGATATTGTTGCACACAAAAATGGGCTTTTCTTTCGGTTGTTAGTTAAAGCTCAAGGCTATGATGGAAGAAAGTGACAACACAAACTTGAGTACAGATGTTTGAACTGTGGCTTTGATGAATCTATGGTGAATTCAGGTTTGGGTGAAATCTCCTGAGGTATTGGCTCGAGATCGGTTACTTGGCTCATTTAAGGTGGGTTCAAAAAACCTGAGGTTGCTACTACTGTTTATACCCTTGCAAGAGTCATCCCACTTTCTTTGAATGTTGGCTTGCAAGAGTGGGGTTTTGAAACATAACAATTTTTGCTTCTGATACTACTGCTGCAGGTGAAACCTACTCTGACCAGACTGAAACTCACACTGGTTGGGCTTGGAATCTCCTTGACTGCATGCACTGCCATTCTTTGGGCAATTCATGGCCCTGAGCGTAACATGGACACTCCTCTTATTGCACAAGAACAAGAACAAGAAGAAAGCATCAGTGGAACAGCTCGACTTGCTTACAGTGAAGTATCAGCTCATCGGTTTGAACCCAATGCTTTTGCAGGGGAAGAGGATTCCAACTCTCACACCAGTCCTTCGTTGTATGATTATTGCCAACAAACCTCCTCTTTCTAGTATTGGGAGATTTGGGATTTTCCCAAATCTTGATGGACAATGTAAGTTACCCATCTTTGTATGTACACCTACCTCTCATCTGCAACTCTCTTCAGGTTGGTTTCAAGTCTCTATATAGCAGCAAATGCTCAATTTCTATTCCCTGAAACAATCCTATATGTTAACCTCCTCATAGCAAGCAAGAGGTCAACTCTAGTATCACACGCACTCCTCAATGGTTGGCTTGCTGCTCTTACCATTGATTCAAAGCATATACCCTCTCTTCGGATCAATGGTAAGAGCAGCAAGCCAGTTTGGTGTTGGTCATCCCTTAGCGAATACTTAGTTCCACAAGCAACTTAGGGTGATGACATTCCCTGAAAGGGGCTTCAGCAATTTTAGCCATAGCTGAAGATCACAAACATCAACCCCTCATGCAACGTTAGTGCAACCTTTAATAATGCCTAGTTGTTTAATGCAACAAGCTAATTGTTGCAAAGCATCCATTGACAGACCTTCTGTCAATGGTCGGTACAATAAACAACTCATAACTGCTAGAAGATGATGCCGGGATTGATGTTACCCAAACAAACCTCGCTTCTATCCCAAAACCTAGGCACTACATGCTCTAAATTAGCACAATAAGAATATGCCATGTTGAACAGATTGAGTAGAGCAAAACTTACCTGAGCAAAACTCTTCACATCATTGTTACACAGCACTTTGTCTCACATTGCAAAGCCCACAAATAAGAGTATAATGGAACTTTAGAGACATGAAACTCTCATCACATGGGTAGGTCAATACTCAATGTTAGCTACTAGCCACGCATCTCAAATTTTGAAGCTATAGGTTCCTTGTATGAGTAAGTGGGGATGGAGGGGCACCACCTTGCCTAGACTTTTAAGAGTTAAACAGAAATCAGCAAACCATAAGTGGATTAGGCATAATAAGTGCTGCCCACTTTCCCTCCCCAAAATGTAATTGCAAACTTGCTGCAACTACTGTCTTTCACTCAATCGGGTTCTTGTTTCTTTCAAGCAAAACAGAGCCCCATCGCATGTCCCCCATTGAAAGATTGTTGCATGCCTTATTTACATTGAACCACTCTCATAAATTGATGTGCGTTTACCCAGTCGACATGTCATGACAGCACTGCACATGGCATCAAAAAAATATTTTGAATAAAAAAATCAATTTTTTGTTAGGTACATTGATTTGAATCCTTGAAAAGAGCCATTTTTGGTTTGTCAAGCATTTAAGGTTTAACAAAGAATAGTACTTGATTTCTTTTTAAATTTTTCTTTATGCAACTAGGTAGGTCTCTATGTGAACGTTTTGATGTTCAAAGATCTTGAAGCTTAGATTGTTCATTTTACAATACAGGATTTTGAAATATAATCTAAAACATATAACATCAAAGATAGCCACAATTTGCATGTTATATTTGTGACTTTGGATAGCAAAAAATTTATTTTGAATGCAACATCATAAAACTATGCAATTGAGATAGGAATGGGAAGATAAATGCAATAAATGTTTGTGAGCTTTGAAGGCTTGTCTTAAAAATTAAGAGAATTTTGTTCTTATGACATTTCTCTATTGCACCTCTTGCCATTGTAGCTCCTCCATTACACTTATCACCATTGCAACTTGCCCAATTCAAGCATTGAAAACAAAATCTATCAAAAAACCAGAAAAAAAAAAAAAACAAAATCTCATCTATTATAATATTAAACCTTGAATGTCCTAAATTGATATTGATAGTGAAGCTTGTTTCTAAAATTTTGTAAATGTTAATGATGAGAGGCACACTTGGAAGAGTGGATTGGCAATGGAGACCCATTGTAAATCATATTTTTGGCATCCAATAAAAAGAGTTGCCCAATGTGTGCAATGCATGATCAAAATTGTTGGTCGACAAGATGGCTACTTCATCTATTCATATTATTGCATTACGACGAGTTTTTTAAGATCCTTAGTGGTTGCAAGATAACGTGGACCAATTTTGACAAATGAAAAGTTCATAAAAAGTTCATTCAATAATGTTCAAATTATATTTTATTGTGATGTCATTGCTTAAATAGGAGATAAAAGTGGTTAATGAACTAATAAAAATTATGTGAATAAAAATCCAACTATATGACTCTTTAACATACAAGTTAAAGCAAAAAGAACATTAAAATTTATCAATAAATGATTATGATATGATTTTAAAAAATAAGGTTCATATTAAAACATTCAAAAGTCCTTAAATATTTAAGCTTAATTTTTTTTAATTTTTTATTTACAATATTTCTCTTATAATATGTCATATATTGGACTCTATAAAATATCTCAAAAGAAATTCATAAAAAATAATAATTTATGTAAAATCATACACAAAATTAATATCATATTTTTCAATTTCAAAAGTTCACTATTATATTTTTTAATATATTTATTATTTCATTTCATTTCATTTTTATTTAAGTTGAGAATTTTAATTCAATAAAAAATTTGATGTAATGATGATTTTATAACATGTTAATGACATAATAATGCATGACGCTTAACAAAAACCAAAAGCTATCCATCATATCTTACAACTACCTTCATATAACTCAAAATCGTGAAGCCCATTCCCCAAGCAATGTTTCTCTCACCATGTGAGAAAAACTTGCCATGGAAAAAACATCAATACAAAGTCACCGCATTGTAGGGAAGTTTTTTTGAAATCAAGATATTCAAACAATAGGTTTAACATGTTCTCAAAATACACCTAGTATCAATTCATAAACTTTTTTATCTCCGTCTTTGACTTCTACCAAAATTTGGCTAAGTCCTCTTGTGGATGATTGCCAACCCATCTACCTCATAAATTTGGGGAAAATTTCTCTTATCCTAATATGGGTTTTTTTCTTTTCCCATACTAGGCTTGTGCTCATATGGGGTTCCTTTGAAAAACTATAATACTAGTTCAACCTAATATTGGTCCCAAGACAAAAAATTTGCTGGTATGGGCCATGTATATAAATATCAAAGTTGGCACTCTCCCTAGTTTGGAGTGTCAAACTTGGGGTTCAAGTTTTTATAACCTTGACCTCAACCAAAATCTCTTTGGTGGAACTAGCACAAGATCCAAATCATGAATTAAGATTTTGTTAGATTTGAAATTGAACATAAAATTTTAAAAGAAAATAATAAACAAGTTGAACTTTTTAAATCCATGCCTAGATAATTTAACCCAAAAAATTTAATGTCACAACCAAGACCAAAGGTTCTTTTTAAAAACAAAATTGACCAATATCGATATATACATGGTATTGAGATTGATATAAAGAGGTACAAGGTTAGTATCACCTCAAATCCCTAGCAAGCTATTACTAGTATAAGGTTGGTGTTGCTTCAACTCATAATAGACTAGTATGGTGCTTGTTACTGATGTTAACAATTAATACCAAGTGCAAGCCTGTATATATCAACCAACATTGATACTAGAACCTTCAAAGTTTAGATTAATCCAATCCAAGTTTAATTAATGTCAATTCAAAAAAATTATAGTTACATATAATTCATTTTTTAAATAATTTTTTTTATATTTCACTTGTATTAGCTTTTTACTTTCATTTTATACATCTAAGATTTATATTTTTTTTTAAGAAAAAGAGGTAATTAGAAAAAAGAACTTTGAATTTGACCATGACAAGGTAAAAAAATAATTATTAATTAATGATTTGATAAATTATATTTTGGACACTTTTACGATGGAAAATAATGTAATGTAAGGAAGGAAAGTTTTCAAAAGGAATGTGAGAAAGAGATAAAATTAATGATAAAATTAATGTGTGTTCTTGTATCCATGTGGGTTGGTAGGGGAAAGGAATGAGGTTGGTAGGCCGGATAACATTCATGAATGGCGAACAGTACAATTAGTTGCACTTGTGATAGAATATATTAATTTTGGGTATGATCAGATCATATGTTGCAAAGCGGAGCACAACTTGGGAGTTGGGTTGCCAAAAGGTGATGACAAAGTCCACTCAAAAAATGTAGAAGTTTGTCATCTCAAAAAATTGTAGCATGGGATGAACTTTTAAATGCATATGAAGTCTGGTTTCTCTCCTTATTTGGTGTAGGAAAGAAACAAAGCAACTAACTCATCATGGAATGACTCTGCCCTTATGGCAAGTTCAAACCAGCAATAGGAGTGAAATTATGAAACAATCCATGAAATTCCGACAAAAAAACTTTCATGGTAAAACACCTTGTGAACATTCCTCAAAACAAGGGAGGGTGGGTTTAGGGGTTTAAGGTTTAGGGTTTACGAGCAAGCACCTGCACTGGTACCAGGTACCTTCTTCATATCCTTGAGCGAGGGCTACTAGAGACCCAACTATTTCTCGACGATGGCATGAAAGAAGGTTGAGTCTTAGTCCTTTTTTATTAAAGTTCACAAGTTCCATAGATTCATTCCTTCCTTGAAATAGATTGTTGATTTAAGCGTAGAAGCTAATTTAACAAAAACATTGAGAAGAAGATCTATAAAAACTTGCTCCTAAAAACTGGCTTACCTAAGACTATTTCCCTCTTCAATGGGAATTTTGCCGTGTAGTGTGTACCATAGTTAATAGGTGGGAATTTTGACTTTGTGTGTAGCATGTAGAACCATAGTTAACACGTTTTCATATGTCCCGTGTATGAAAAAGCCTAACTTGGAGGCTGAAATATATTTGGCAAAGAAGTGTCTAATTGCTTGGCCTTGTAGGATTTGTGTGTAGCACATGACCCAATTTACTTTGACTATTGTAACCCCGTTACTACTCCAATGGGAGAGAATCTAGGGTTTGAATTTGTTGGCCTTGCCTACCAAGGCAAGAATGTTGTGTCTAGATTCATTATAGAGAATAGTAGCTTAAAGGATTTTGGCCCCTATGGAATAGTTCTATTTTTATATGAGGATTTTTGAAATATAATATTTTAGCTTGTGTTGAAACTTGAGATTAGTTACATTGTAATATGTTGTAGGATTTTGGTTTCTTTTAGAGGAATTTTTTGAAAGTTAGGTATATTTTTGTACGGTGATATAATTTGAGTTTCCATATTCTTCTTTTGCCTTAAGAAAATATTTTTTTCATGTAAATGGCAATGCCACACTGCAAGACACAACCCCTTGTTCCATCTGCTTGAAATGGAGAGTATGACTCAACCCTAATTTATGTAGGTTCCTCCACTCTAGATAAAAAACATTGGGTGCTTTTAAAGTGGCAATTTGGAAGCTACATGTTCCTTGCATATGTTTATATTTGGCATGTGAATTGCCAGAGTGAACCAACAGCCACCAGCACACATATTGATGGATGGATGGATCGATCAATCGATGGATGAATGTAGGGATGGATGATGAGTGGACAAGAAACACTTTTCCATCAGGTTCCAGTTCCCTAGTTACCCAAAATGGTTTCCAGTTTCTGTTTTTATTACCTACCAACAAACAACCCACTAGCCCCAGTGTATGTAATGACTATGTGCCTTGGGTGAACCCGCACCCAAGTTGGCACCGTGGTAAAAATCCCAAAATTCATTTAAATTATTTCTAAATATTACAAATATCCCATGCATAGACTAAATCATGGTTCAAATCTAACATTTTAAATTTTTATTTATTGATTTATTTATTTATTTATTTTGGGCTTAATATGGCCACTAAGAGGCCTCACTCAAAAAGGTGAAGATACCAACATAGGTGCCACTAGCATCTACAATGTACATGCATCTAGTTATGTAGTAAGTCACCTATTATCCTACTTACCAACCTATAGGATCTATCTTGTAGAGATAGGATATCAAGGAGAAACCCAACGTCAACTTAGTTGGGTCCATCCACAACCCAGAGTTATAATAACAAACTTCAGATAGTTGGAGCACTTGTGATTGCTAGTTCGCTCTTACTCACATAGACAAGTGACACATTGCATAATAGCACTTTCACAAATGCATGTGACATGATAAAATCACTTGGTCTCCGGGGCATAAGTAAAGGGCAAGGCTTTCCCTATAAAGCCCGATGGCTGGGACAATTTTGTGGCATCCATAGATCCAAGGAAAGGAATATAAAGTGTGTAATGTCTTTTGGACAACATATTGGGACTCCTCCATGTGTCGTATATGGTAGAAAAAGTCTTTGGTCCTCTACATATCCAAGAGTAGATCATTTCTAGCATATAGATCTCTATAGTGTACAAAATAATTAAAATTTCATACTATACAATTTCCAAAGGTAACATCTACAACAAAGGGGACATCCAAAAATAAACTATAAATCTTTTTTTTTAATTTCTACATTGAATTTAATTCCATAACTTGCTTATAAGTGGGACCCCTCTAAAATGTTTGGGTGTTGGGAATAAGGAATTTTCTAACATTTAGACCTCTCTAATCTTCAACATATATATATGTCATAGTTCATGTCATAAAATTTTCAATTGTGACCTTTGTAGCAAGGGGAGATCCCAATTATATCATGTTTATCTTGCTTTGTACAAACCCCAAAAATTCCCCAAAATGGTGTAAAAATTGTTATATTATTTTTTAGAACATCTCCACTAGAATACACCAAAGAAGGCTCCTTCAATAGCAATGTGGTGATGCAAGTGATGAAATTGTCAATGTACCAATCCATTGAAGCTCATGCATCACAAGGAAAAAAAAACTATCCCCAATAGTTGGAGCTCTTCATACTACAACAATGTGTAAATAGTGTCATCACCAAAGGCCTGACATTGTGCCAAATAGAGTGACATATGTTTCCCTATTTATATGTTTGTGCATGTTTGCTTGGTGTGTTTGTGCTTGTTGCTTGTTTGTTTCTTGTGTTGTGTTTGTGCTTGTTGCTTGTTTGTTTCTTGTGTTGTGTTTGTTTGCTTGTTTTTTTGTCATTGCACTATTCTCACTACCACCACTATAACGCCCACTAGGCCCCATTGCTTGACAAACCCCACATATTGTGCTTTCCTTAATCCTAGCTCTATTGTAGAACTCCAAATCCTATAGTTTGTACATTAGCCTTTCAAGCTAAAAGTCCTTCCTTCCTTTTGTTTTCTTTTTTTGGTCTTTGTCTCTTTTGCATATCAAATGTTATTTTAGGCATGTCAAGAAGTGAAAACACTAAGGTTTTTTTGCAATAACAAAAGACAAGTACAATGATCATATGTGTGTAATGTCACAAAAAAAACTCTTCATGATGACATAAATAAAATTATGTTCAAAAAATCAAGTTCAAACAACTTCCAAATGAATGCAATATCAACTCTAAAGATGATGATGTTCTTACCTAAATTGACAATGAAAAAGATGAAGAATCTTTTATTTGCTAAAAAAACTAAATGCTAAACCCTAAAACCTATTTGTGAAAATGAGGTTTTGAACTAGCAAAAATGTGTAGATTTTCACATGGGTATTTTTTTATTTGAATAAGCAAAGAAAAGGAGTTAGAAAATGAAGAGATAAATATCCTAAACTTACTCATACTAGAACTTGGAATATGAAATTGTCTTACATTATGAATGATTCGTGACAAAATTTTAAGCGTTTTATTGTTCATGCAATTCAATTTGGTGCATTTCATGATGCTTCATTCGGTTGTAATTGAGCACAATGCTCCTACTATTTGGTTGACACCTACAAACTTCCCAGCACCTGGATTTTTATAATGTGAGTTGAAAGGTCAACAATGAAAATGTTTTTACTGTAAGTTACAATTGACACAACCAATTGGGAAACCAAAATATGGATCTCTATCCCTCTTCCTACTTGTATCTTTCATTATAATTTTACATCCATTTATGTCATAAATAGTAATATTTGAAGGATATTTGAATCACATTTTTAAAAATCAACATTTTACATTTCTCTAACCAAAGTGAACCAACACCCATCAGCACATCCTTCAAGTTAAATGATATAAATAAATGAAACATTTTTTTGTTGTATTCCTATCCCATAATTAATTAGGGTGATTAGATCTATACTAACCATCCACTTGTATATACCTACCTAACACTCATGCTAAGTGACTTACATAATACCGACATAATAACCACTTACATTATTATATACATACATATCTATGATACTTATCCACTTAACTATGTGGTTAGTGAGACAATGCAAGGTGGAAGTACAAAGGTTTATAAGAAAGGTTACCAAGGTGGAAACCCTTGGTAATTTAATTGTGGGTCATCCAAGTCATAATGGGTTTCCAATGGATGCTTCATCATTGGGTGTTGGGTCACACTACAAAAGCTTATGTAACCACCAAAGCTTCCAACCTAGCTTAGCTTTGTCACAAACTCAAAAACACTACATTCATACTACAAAAAATCAAATTTATTATAGTTATTTGTAAAGTACCCCAAATGAAGGCTAGTAATATCTAGTTTGAATAAAACTAAAGACAAAATCAAAAGTTAGGTTGAAAATAATAGACAAGAGAAAAAGGGACCAAACTTATTTTCTCACCTTGATTGGTCTTCACCAAAATTTCACCCACAATTTTAGATTTGTAGCACAAATACATTCATATTAACTCATATTATTTAGTAAATCAAACCTTGTTAGAATAAAATCTTGCTTAATCTTCTATATTGATACCTAATTTTATGAAATAGTGCCCATTTTTGTTCACTTTGCACCTACATGGGATGAAACATTAGGATTAGGTCAAACTAGGACACAAGAAATAATTTTACTAATAATTTTATTTCATGAAGCAAAAAAATCAATATTCATAAAGCCTTAAAATTAGTAAAAAACCTATTGTTATTTTGTTTATATTATTTAAAGCAATGGAGAATATATAGTTTTGGCTTGTGATGAAGGTTATTTCTAAAGGGTCATTTAAAAGCATTATGACAGGTAACCTCACAATGTAAGGTCCCTCTTTCATGGATAACAAGCCCCATTTAATGTATTATTACAAGTCACTCAAATATAAGGAATTTCCAACCATAATGGTCTTGATGAAGACCTGAGCTTATAAAAAATCAATTTCATACATATAAAATTCAAACATGGTTTGTATTGAAGATGAATTTCAAATACTACATCCATATCACACCTAACTTATTTGGTAAACAAACTAACATATGTCTTAATGTTCATAATAAATGTTCTTTACCATCTTCCATATTTACATTTTTCTTCTATGAATAGGTCCCACAACATAAGTCTTTGCAAATTTGACATTTAATATTATTCTTAATTATTGATGTCATATCTAAAATAAAAGTTTTTTTTTTTCAAAAGAAGTTGGGGCAAGCAATTAAAACACTACGAGATTAGAATTTATGTTGTCAAGCTCTATGACTAGATAATTGCTAACCTTTTCCTCAAATAATATGCACTAGAATTATATTATCATCTAGGAGTGGAACCATCACAAAGTTAATTACCTTTCAACTTATGGCGTATAATTCTATGAATTCATGTGACATCCAATGTGTTTGTCATGTATAATTTAAATATTTTAGGCCATTATTTCACATGCAAGATCTATTTTGGATTTTTTTGAAACCACCTTTCTCCTTTAAAACCAACAATTTTTAAAGCATTTGAGTTAACCTTAACATTAAGTACTTCAAAGAAAACCCTTTTTCCATTTTTCTAGGTTAATATAAGCAAGTTTCTTCCTTGTTCAAAGAGGTTTGAATTCAAAAGCTTCATAATCGAAACCCATTTGTAAGTTTCATTTCGTTATCATCTATTTTTGAACATCCAAATATTCATCCCTCCCCTCCTCCCCTGTAGCTTTGTCGTTTAAGGATTGGATTCCTTGTTTGTTTATATGCAAAGGCCCTTCTAGTGTTGTAATATAAACTTCACTTATTCAATATTCAATAATCTTAACTCCCATCATATAGAATGTCATGTATAGTATAGTAATTTTAAATTAAAGATTATATCTAAATGGCATTCAGATTGACATAAAATTTTACTTGCATTACCTAGCTCTAACATAAAAAGATGAAACCTAGTTAAGTTTGATATGTCATAGATTCATAAGCATATGGACTTTGGTTCTAAATTGCATCAACTTTGGCTAATGTTAAGTTTTATAAGGGGAAAAGAAGTTTACATGTACAAACTAAAAGTTTCTACATATCTTTTTTGCCATGTAGCGATTTTTGAATGATTGACCCGCAAGTGAGCATGTAGATCCTTCCTCAATGTATAATGTTCAATATCTATAGTTCATGGATGAGAGAGAGATAAAATGGCATGTGCTGTTGGACCAAGTGTTACCACGTCCTCAATTGATTTTTCCTTCCAAAACCTGGTTTTTTTGGAATCTATTTGAATTTTCAGTGGCAAAAAACCACTTAAAAATCAATATCTCCCACTTTCTGAATCCAAAATCTTACCAAATAAATTCCATTAAATCCTGCTCATCAAGATTTTTGCAACAACACAAAAGGCACATTTCCAATTCCTCTGAAACTTTCAGCTACAATTTAGTTTAATTTTCAGTGAAGAAATCATTCGATATTCAAGTCCAAACACCATGAAACCAAGGCAATGCACCCCTCCTCCTTGAGAGCTTTCCGAAGAGACCAAGAACACTATCTGAAGCATCCTGGTTGGGTGGATCTCATAAGTACAAAACAAAACAAACAAACTACCTTCCTTAAAAATATGGGTGATGCCCAAATGTGTCTGGGCAGCAACAATATGTGTTGGGCTTCACGAGACACATTTTAAATGGGCAACTGGGCAGGATTGAAAAAGAAATGCAGCAGTACTTTGCATTTAAGACCCACGCCTGGTTCAACCTCCACGTGTAGGTGCTGGTTCACGCTGGCCCGGTTGTCAGGGGGGGGGGGAGGAAACTCTGCAATGGTTATCACCCGGTGAAAACCAGGGTGACCGGTGGATATATATGAACGCGCTTTCAACAAGGACACGGTGGGGGGCAAGGAAACCCGGCAATATCTATCACCCGGTGAAAACAGGGGGACCCGTGGATATACATGAACGCGCTTTCGAGAAGTACATAGTTGTTATCAGGGGAAAAAAAGGAAACCATTGGGCACTATTGCTTATTGCCCGGTGAATACCAGGGTGACCCGTTGATGGATATTGACGCGCTTTCGCTAATTGAGTGAGCTGCTTTTGTTCGTAGGTTATTATAGTGTGAAAACGATTATTTGGAAGCTGGTTCTGTTGACTGTGCAAAACTCGGTGTTGTCTGCGGAGGTTCCCGGGAGTCGTGGCTGCTGCGATTGAGGCTCTGCTGGGATTTTATCGACGGATTTTGTACGCTCGAGATGTAATCACAACAACAAGGATGGACTCACACTGGTAGAAGAAATAAAAAATTTAGTGGCGAAATATCGCCAAATTTAAAACTTAAAAATTTCCCAAAATTAACCGATTTTGTATAGAGGCTTGCAATCGCCAGAAGTGAGAGTGAGCGAGCGAAAAAGAGTAAAATTCACCAGATTCATATATTTGGTTTTTATTGTGTAGTCAAAATTATAGAAAGCTGATTAAAGATTTGTATTTTATTTTTCGTTTATAGTTAGATTTGGCTAAATCTTACGAGGGATGATTGCCACATTTGTCTACATCTTCCTCCTCTTCATATGGATGATCACCACTTTGGCTACAAACAAAAATTCCCAAAAAAAAAACGCAGACTCAGTCAGAGATAGTGGTTTTTTGGGGGTGAATTTCGGCACAGCAGCCAAAAAATAATAATAATTAAATCCATTGCAAAGCACAAAAAAGGGGTTTTTTTTTGGAAATTGTTTTTGCAAAAGTCACGACATTTTGAGGGGAAAAAAAAAGGGTCAGAACTCGCCATATATTGACAATGAGTTCTTGGAGGTAGCCAGAAAGAACAAAGCAGCACAGTCCTTAAAACGAAAAAAAAGAAATTTTTTTTTATTAGCTGACCTGTAGCCAAATTTGGCTAATTAGGTACTTGTGATCGCCAGTCCACCTACTTACTTGACCACCAAAAACAAACAACAAACCAAGGGACTTGCAGCCTCGGACCTCATTTTCACACAAGTCGATCAGAGCTTTACTCGAGGACAAATTAAAATAAAAACAAAGTGGCAAATGAGCGCGTACACATAGGAATCTACCAAACAGTTTGGGCCAAATCCTAAATAAAGACTTGAAAAGAACTTACATTTGTTATTAGTATTGTGAGGTAAAGACGAAGAAGAACAAGCCAGCCCCCACCCTTTCCACACGGTTTCCTCCCATTTATTACGCTGCAAATGCGGACGGTGTATGCGGAATATGTGGTGTCTTTTGAGACTAGTCTTGTTTACGAGGTCTTTTCTTAAGACGTGTGAGGGTGGTAGTATAAATTTCCAAAGGAACTTCAGTTTGCGAAGAAGAAGACGACGCGACGACGACGACGACAACTTTTCAGTTCTCCATTGGCACTCGTTTTGGTTTGATAGAAATTTTTGTTCGTGTTCGTGTGTTCGTGTCTGTGTCTCTCTCTAGCGTTGTTGGGTGTTTTGAGAGAATGGAACAATGTGTTTGAGATTGTAGTGAGATCATCGTGATTGATTTTTTTTTTTGATTTTGTTTTCTCCTAAGACATCCAGGAGGATCTAGTTATTGGTTATGAGTTAGATCGATTCAAGCTGGAACCCAAAAAAATTTGGACCTTGCGAGCTGACTGGGAGCCAATTTGTTAGAGGATTAAGGACAAAAGAATTCAGGTGTGGGTGATTTTGGAGCAGGATTAATTCGAGTCCTGATCGAAGTGTCAGTAGGACATTGAGTATCTATCTATCTGGACTTTTACAAGAAAGTTTGGAAGATTTTTCTCAGCTGAAAAGAGCTGAAGGAAACCCCGGGGGGGGGGGGATTTTCGAAGGTGTAGTTAGTTGAACTGATCTGGAGTTTTGTGGTAAGAAGAACCGAAGGAGGAGGAGACGAGGAGATTAGGTGATGTCAGGACTAGGGATGAGGAGCCCGAGGACGGGAGCGTTGTTGTGGTTGCTGGTGACGGTAATGGCAATCGGTAGCGGATTGCAAAAAAACTCGGTTGTTGTGGATGGAGCACTAGGGGTGAATTGGGGGACGATTTCCAACAACCCTTTGCCTCCAGGCTACGTAGCGCAGATGTTGCGAGCCAGCAATCTCACCAAAGTCAAGATCTTCGACTCGGATTTTAGTGTTATCAGATCCATGGCAGGGGAAGATATCGAAGTCATGGTTGCAGCTCCTAATGACTTGCTAGCCGAGCTTGCCAGCGATCCCAGTGCTGCTGTAGATTGGGTGACTCAGAACATCACCCAGTTCCTATTCACTCCAGGAGGCGTCAACATCAAGTATGTAGACTTCTCTCTCTCTCTCTCTCTCTCTCTCTCTCTCTCTCTCTCTCTCTCTCTCTCTCTCTCTGTGTTCTCTCTCTCATGGAGGAAGGAAGTACCTAGTGGGTTTCTTAATCCTTCCATCTTTCTCAAATTTTTTTTTAAAAAAAATCTTAGGCGATCGCTACACAGAGCTTGCCCCCACCCACCCACTTCGAGATTCCACCAAGGCAAAAAAGTTCGGTAGAGCTGTTGATTCCTGGGTACAACAGAGTCATAAGATTCTAACTTTTTCTTGAGGCTTTTGGGTGCTTGAAAGATTTGTGCCTCTTTGTGTGTGTGTGTGTGTGTGTGTGTGTTTTTCCTGGCTATAGTGGAAACAAAATCTTACAATTTGTGCCATATGTGTCATTACCTAACATCAAATTGCCATTTTAATGTAATATATGCCACAATAATCAGAACAAATTGTACATTTTAATGGATGCAACCACAAAATTTACCTCACACTTGTCATGGGCCATGGCTTTTTGTGTGAGAAAAACCATGTTCTTGTGTAGTTAAACAAAAGAAAAAAATTTGAGAATCAAATCAACTGGAACTGAGAATGTTGTTGTTTTGTCTTTGTCTTGACAGGTGGGTGGCAGTTGGAAATGAACCATTCTTGTCAGCATACAACAACAGCTATGTGAACACAACATTCCCAGCTCTACAGAACATGCAAAATGCTTTGAATCAAGCAGGACACAGTGAAGTGAGGGCAGTTATTCCATTCAATGCAGATGTGTTGGCAAGTTCATCAACACCTTCAACTTCTTCTTTCAATTCCGAATACTTGCCACAAGTGCGCCAGATTCTCTCTCTCTTGAACAGCACAGGAGCTCCCTTCATTGTCAATCTGTACCCATTCATCAGTGCATTTCAAGCCAATGGCAGTTTCCCAATTGAATATGCATTCTTCGATGGAACTACACCAGGGGTTACTGATGGAAACTACATCTATTACAATGAGCTTGATGCAAGTTACGATTCTCTTGTCGTAGCTCTTGCAGCTGAAGGATATCCAAACATGCCCATTGTGCTTGGTGAAGTTGGGTGGCCAACAGATGGCACTGCTCTTGCTAATAATTCTCTTGCCCAGAAGTTCAACCAGGAGCTTGTGGACCATTGCCTGAGTGGGAAAGGAACTCCACGCAGGCCTGGGATTGAACTTGACGGTTATCTATTCAGCCTTCTGGATGAGGATGCCAAGAGTATTGCTCCCGGACCATTCGAGAGACACTGGGGTATATACTATTATGATGGCATAGCAAAGTATCAGCTCAATCTTGCAGGTAATTTTGACTGAACATTTTGCACATGGAAATCATGTTGCTAATCTCTCATGAGAATTTTATGGTTAAGAACCCAATCTGTTGCATATTGATGAAACTTGATTCATCTGTGTGTTTTTTGCAGGTCCAAACCAAAATGTTTCAAACACATTAGTGAATGCTGTGAATCCACCGTATATGGCAACCATGTACTGTGTGCTAGCATCAGGAAGTGACGTAACCAACCTTACAGAAAATCAAAACTATGCCTGTACCTATGCAGATTGCACTGACCTGTTGACAGGAGGATCATGTTCTAATCTTACCCCAGAAGCAATGGCATCATATGCCTTCAACAGCTACTTCCAAGCCCAAAACCAAAATCCCGCTGCTTGTGATTTCCAAGGTTTAGCACAAACCACCACTCAGGACCCCTCTCAAGGTACCTGCAAGTTTAACATAGGGTTGCAGCACTTCTCACCATCAAGTGCTTCAAGATCATTCATGGTCTTCAGCTTTCTACCTTTGTTGATTTCTGCATTTGTGACTAGCATCTTGCTGGTTTCCACATAGAGGTTGTAGAATTATTAGTGTATGAAGCTCTTAGTACACTTCAGTGATCTCTCCAAAGTAGCAAAATTTGCCCAGTGTATAGGGATTAAACAGTAACCTAAACCCTGTTAAGGAACCCAGATTACACATGCATTCTACTCAGGAGGAAGATTGTAGCTGTAGGAAAGCTGATTTTGTTCACTCAGCTGAGACAATGTATATGTTCAAAGGAGATAGAGAGGTTGCCAGAAATAGAAAGCTCAAGACTCAACACTGAAGGTTTCAGGGTAGTTAATACATATGCAAAAATGCAAATTGTCCAACTAAAAAATTGGGAAATGTAGAGTCCAAATTTGAATGCATGGATGGAAATAAAGAGAGCAGAAGAAGCTTTAGACATTGAGGGAAAGGGGTGGTTCCTTGCTGAACCAAAAGTCCTCATTTTCATATCTTTTGTTGGCTATGATGTCAGGGACAATCAGGGAGGGTTGGCTGTTGCTGGGTGAATGTGGCAAGATCCATGGATCTGTCATACTCCAAGTAATTGTAGACATGAGTGAAGTTGCCAACAGCTTCCAAGTGAGATTGGAAATCTCACACATTATAATTTCTCACCTCCACAACTGCATTCTGCACAATGTGCTTCTTGAAATGTCATGGGATCCACCTACTACAGACTACTTGTCACCTTCTGTGTCAATCTTGAAAAGAATAACACCTTCATTCACTATACTGTTGAATAATACCACTTTGATTTCTAGGTCAGTCATCAGCTTGTGCTTCATCATGTGGCTTACACTCCCATGACCCTTGACCAGTGAAATTCACTATTTTTCTCCTGAAGAAAACTACAACCAGAACGAACATGATCAACTCCAATCACTCCCAACAAAGGATTTCACATCATCAGCTGCAACTCCACATTATGGTGGCACACCAAAATATGATGGTGCTCCTCACATTGGCATACACACATGAGATGCATAAAATCTGGACCTACAACCCTAATCGATCATGCTGTGTTGAAGTTCAGTCTGGCATAGAATATTTTGCTTGCATTTCAGCTTGATTTCTGGTCTGAATTCAATTGTGAAAAGGTCATGCATTATTATAAGCTTGTATATTGCATCTGCTACTTACCTCCATACCAATTGCCACACAATAGATCATCCATCTGTGGTGATGCAGGTCTTGGAGAGCAGAAGAAGCTTCAAGATAGCACCTAGGATTCTTGCTTGGCTCAAAGGAAGGTATGTGACAACCCAGGGCAGCAGTGTAAGCTGAAAGGTAGCCCACATTGGCAGAAACATCCACCACATGGGGCCATCCCATGGCATCCACTATTGGAAGCAGAGGGATGGTTCATGGCTTATAGAACCTGATAACAAGCTCACCATCCATTTCCAGAGCAGATGAAAGTGTGTCAAGCATTGCAGCATGCTTCTCATCACCCAATTTCTCAATCTTCTCAGTTGTTGTTAAGCCCAACAGTAAGCTCACTCTAAATCCATTCCTGGTATCATTTCATGCTTTCTTTCAGGTTATGTTCTTATTTTCAAAAAGCAGTACTAGATCATATGATAGCAGTCATTGACAAATCAGTCATTAAAATGGGATGATGTTTACATTGGGGGGATTGAGTGTGACTTGATCTCAGCAGCTCTCCAGACAATAAAAGATTATGCAAAGCTTTGATTTTTTTATACAGCTTAGATGCAGACTATTCAGTATGCGGGAAAGTTGCAAATCTACTCATCAAGCACCTGACAAACAGTTGCCCATGAGCTCTGTGATGCACCTGAGGAGTTGAAGAGGAAAAGCAAGAGTTGGAAGCAAGAGGAATCATCAAGGTTGGAACCAGCACATGCTTGTCTGCCAATTCTTAGTGCAAAGACCTCTGAAGCCTGAAATCCCTGATTGATGATCCATTACTTGTTATGGCTCCTGATCCTCACTACAACTCACTCCCTTACTCCATACAGAGTTCAGTGGGCTTCATCAGCTAAACTCTTCACAGTACTATAAAAATAAAATAAGACTTTAGAAGGTAACACAAAAACTACTACCACCCAAACAAGTACATTCAAAATAACATGACAGGGCATCATTGGATGTCCCCTCACTGCCCTCCCACTAGTTTAAAAAGTTCTTTCTGCAGGAATAGGTTTGTTAAGAATTGCTCTCAATTTATGAGGTTGAGTGTAATATTTATCTATCTACTATGCTGACATCCATAGGTGCAACTTCCTGAGTCTTTTATACATGAATTGAACCCACAAACAGTTGCAAGGTTCTGAGTTTTACAAGTTTCTTCAGTTACATGACAAAATCAAGCCTGGAACAGATGATTGGGAGAGCCTTTTCTATCTAAGAACCATGCAATCACACAGCACTTTCTCCAGAAAAATTGGCAAGGGTACTGCTAAAGTCTATGAGGCTGAAAGGACAGGTGTGAAATTTGCCACAAAACTTCAGTGCAGAAACTCACATCTTGCAGTTACAGAAAGAACGAAATTTGCCATTAGAATAGGGTTACTAAATCCAGAAATCACACAACAGATGGGCTTCTCAGTAGTGAAAAAAGCACAAATTGAAGCAGGTGATGGATTGAGGACAGTGATGGATGCAAGATGATGGCTTAACCAGATGGCAGGTATCTGCAGAGTTATCATCTGTCTCCTTCAATTCATTTGTCAGCTGTCTTCAGCCTGTCAAACATGCACACAAAAGTGGCAAGATAAGAAATGACCTGTAGAGGTATCAGAATTCAAAGAGGAATGAGTTTCTTTCCTGGTGACCTGCAGTACACTATCATTTCAGATTCCCAAGTACAGCCATTCCAAAGCTTCTGTAGAGCTACTACTCTAAACTAACGTGCCAAATATTTCACCTCTTGATGATGAACCTATGTTTTCCAACTTGAGAGAGCTACAGAAAGACATTCAGATGTTAGTGCAATAAATGAGAAGGATCTAAGGGTTCACAAGATTGTCTCCCTGCAGACCAGGGATCAACAAATGCTTTGAAATTCCAATCAGTTCTCAGAAACCTTGGGAGCTGTAATAAGACCCACCAACAGTCAAACTGCTGTTCTTGAGAGTTTCTGATAGCACATTGACATACATGGACCTACCAAAGTCCTACAAGTGTGAGGTGATCTGATACCACATTCACAACACTCACCATTGAATCTCTCTGCAAACACAATACAAAGTTAGTCTTCAGGTATATTCCAAGCTCATAAAATACAAACTTTCAACATTTGAGACATAGAGAAAGACTTCCTACATCACAGACATAAAGAAAGACTTCCCACATCACAGACATAGAGAGAGACATGGATGCTTTAGTTGAAAAAGACCATCTGCAAATTGCTGGCCCTTGACAAACATGGCACTACAAAATACAGATGTACATGGAATGACGATCCATGAGCAATCAAGTCATATTGTACCATCCAGGATAGTGAACATCACTGTTTCTCAATTCACTTAAGCAGTACATTGACCAGAAAACAACAGGCAACAAAAAGTCTCAGCAATGAGAGAAATGAATGAGTAAGTGAGTAATAACTACTCTCGAACTGCCAAGTCTCCCGATTTCTTCTTATGCTTTCTCCTTCCGGAGCTTGCCGAGCTCCCGGCGAACAATGGAACTCTTCTTGATGCGTGCAACCATGACCTTGAAGCGATCAAAATCGTTCAATGAGGCTCGCCGGGTGCGAACGGCTAGCTTGCGACCCCAGGCACTGCTCTCCCACTTCGTGTAAACCTCACCCTCCTCCACGGCCTTGGCAAGGTCCTTCTTCTTCGGATTCCTGGAGATAGAAATAGTGATATCGGTAAGCGACAGACGCTTGAAGTTGATGGAGGTTCTCACCATGTCGGGAGCATCGATTAGCGCCCTGTTCTGGTCTATCACGTCCACGATCACGACCAGTTTTCCATACTGCGGCCCGTAGTTCACCAGGGCCACTCTCCCAATCTCCACGTACCTTCTGAAAGGCATGATGTCCTGCTGCTACTACTGCTCAGGGCCTGGCTTTCGAGGGCTGAGCTGCGAGAGAGACAATCCTTGCGGCGGGAGAGGAAGAAGAAGCCGACCGAAAAAGAAACCCAATCGCACCACCAGTGCGCCCCAAACCCTAAACTTTCACGTCCTAAACCGGATCCCGAAGCCATATGAAACCCTAATTCCAAGTGTCATCCCAGATCCTTCCCACCTTGGAATCTTCACCGGATCGCGAGGCCATAAGAAACCCTAATACCAGGTCTCATCCCAGGTCCTCCGCACCTTGGAATCTTGACCGGATACCGAAGCCATAAGAAACCCTAATTCCAGGTCTCATCTGAGGTCCCCCCCCCTCATCGGAATCTTGACCGGATCCCCAAGGTTTAAGGATGTGACGACACATGCCAGAACTCATTGTCTAAATATGGCGATTTTAGTGTTCTTTTCCTTGAAATATAGCGACTTTGGGCCCTTTTTCTCTGTAAAAATCAAATACAGGATTCGTGCTGCCTTTTTTTCTGGTAGTCACGAAAATTCTCCCCCAACAAAATAAAGGAAAAGGGCTGATTACAATGTTTGTCAAATAGTTAATTAATTCAAAATTTTAATTTTGACAAATGGATTATTCTTGAAGATTCAATATTTCTTTTACAAGAAATTTATTTGAACAACAAAAATTTCCAAAAATTTCTAAATTTCTAAAATAATACAATTAGTGTTGAAGTTGCTAAGCAATGTTTTTTTCCTTCATATTTGTGATGTTGAAATGGGGGCAAGTTTTGCCCCCAAAATAGCAAAATTGGTGGAAATTAGACTAGAAAAACACATTTTTCCAAAGTTTCCCCCAAAAATCCTGATTCACCAAAATCCATAATAAATAGCCAAAATATAAATTTGTCTCAAATTAACTTTTTTTTTTGTTGATGTTTTACATAGTTATTCGACTGGATTGGGATCTTTATGAAGAGGGCATCTAGTCCACCACAATTGTTTTTAAGAAACTTTTGTGTAGCATTACTTATTTCAGATCTTCTAGGACTTAGAACAAATAGTGAAGTCTATAATGTTTTAACATTAGGATGTTTAAGTTATGTTGAACCCAACACAATAATGATTGTACCATTCAAGCTTCTAGTGAAATTAAGGTTTGGCTTTGGCATAATGCCCTTGTGACCGAACAATAGGTCACCTCACTGGTGTGAACATAGCATGTTGTTAAGGGTTGCTTTCTGTTTTATTAGCCATCATTTTTGTAGCCGGAATCTTTCCATTACTATTGCAGATAAATGCATGGGGAGGCTTTTCTTTTGGTAGGGGTGTTATGGAGTGCAAGAAAGAGGCGGCACAAATGATGGTGAGGCATGGAGCTGTATTGATGAGGGGAGGTGGAAGGAAGGCGGCTATAGGACGGAAGAAGGTGGGGAAAAGATAGCTGCGAGGAGAGAGACAAATGAATGGGGAATGAGATGTGAGACAGGAGGAGAGCGGTAGGGAGCTGTTTTTTTTTGAGCTATAAAGAGTTGTGGAGTATTGTTTTTTTTAGCAGAACTTGGCTGGTTGTTGTAATCTTTCCGCTGCGCCAGCAACATTGCCAGGTAGCTTTGTAAAGGACTCATGAAAGGTTGGTGCCGAGGTATGATGAGGACTTGAGGGATTCGAGCCTTAGAAGGGGTGTGCATGTCGAGGAAAGTGAGTATCAGGGATGAGGGACTTGGGTTGCAATGCCTTGCATATGTGCTGTTAGCTGTGGTCTGAGTGAGCACCAAAGGTCAAGGGGGAAATCCTGAAGGTGCATAGAATGAGTGTGTCAAGTGAGAATGCAGAAAGGATTTGAGACCAGCAGAGCTGCCGATCATTTTTGCATGAGAGTTAGTCTCTTCGAATAACATTGGCAAGCGCGGTATAAATTGTTCAAAGTTGAGTGTTTTCTGAGTGCAATTTGGACTCGAAGGTATTCAGGTCATAGGTCTCTGGTCCAACAGAATGAAGAAAAGCATGCATTGTAGCATTCTGTGGGGGATCGGGTTAGAGGCTCAAAGGATCGAGTGAACACCGAGAGCTCTAACCTCAAAGGCCATACCTTAATAGATGTTTGATATTTGATGTATACTCTGGAGCCAAAAAGATTATGCTCTTTAGAGATTTTCATGAATGGCAAGGTGCAAGTTTTGAATTCGGTTTTTCTGTTCTGCTAATCTGTGAGTGTATGAGTTGTTCTTATCCAAAGATCAGTGAATGCATGTAGAAATATTTTGAGATGAGTTTGGAGAGAAAGGGTCAAAGAGAATGGTCTGTCTCAGAAGATCAGAAGGGAGACCACTCTGATTAAGCCCATACTAGTGGTCAGATTCTTTGTTTGGTCTTGTCACCCTCTCTTTTGGTTACACCCTAGCCAGGGTCCCTTAAGCAATTTCCTATATTTTTCATTTCAATATGTTTAGTCTTTTGTGGTTGGTTTTGTAAATTTAAAATTGCCTTATAGCAATAGGTAGTTTTTAATAGGTGGGGCATGTGCTCTTATTAATCCTCCTTTCTCATGGGCACCAAACATCCCATGTCCCCTAATTCATCGTGTCCCATCGAACCTTGTCCTTCCCATCACCCATATACTTTAATATGTGCCACCATAAACCTACTTTGCACCACATATCCCATGCAAACCATGCACCTCCCATTTTAACAAACCACACACCACCCACTAGTTCCCCTTACTAACCCCCAACTTTCCGGGTGAATGTGGGGCTCCAACCTTACACTTTCCCAAACCCCTTTGATCATCCACATGTAGGACCTTTTCCTCTTCCACTCTACCAGCCCCTCTAGTTGCACATAATCAAACCCCCCAACCTACCCTCATCTTTTCAACACATTGGCAACCTCCACCTAAAATCTCTTACCCCACCTATTGGCGCCAATTTACCAATCAAGGGTTAACTTGTCATCAAGGTTCCTATCAAGCACCCAATTCATCTAATCCAAATCCCCATGACCATCTTGATTTGATACCTTCCCTTGTTCTCACCTTGTTTGCATTAGCATGGATTTGAGTTTCGTTTTTGGATGTCCTCGGGTCCTTTCATTTAGGCTTTTGTTGTCCTCAATTATATAACAACATCCTTATCGTTCTATGACATGATGTACAAATGGCGTTTCGTTTTTCATTAAATAAGTTAACACAAGACCCTTGTGATGTGGGAGCTTGGCACTTACTCCTCTTATTACCTCAATGGTGTTTCACCTTACCCCCTCGTGGCAAGGCAACAAGGCATAGGGAAACGCAGATTCTACTCAAACATTTTTTAACAAACAATTAAAAAAACTTGCAAAAGGATATTTCTTTGTGAGCCCAAGCTTTGGCAACAAGTTCGAGTTCATGCCTCTTCCCCAACATGATCCCCCAACTAGCATAAACGTTTTTTTTGCAATCTAGTTATTGGATGTGCAAAGGAATACTTTAAAACAACCCATGCCTTGGCACCATTTCCCCCTACACCCACATCCTTCGACACCACCTCAACTTTCACTGCATTACACCCTGAATCAAATGGTTACTTCCTGTTTTTCCTAGAAGATTACGAATCAAACCAAAACCTTAAACTTTCTTCTGATTCCTTCAAAGTGGCATTCTAATGCATGCCCCATTTGTCAGCAAGTGGTCCTGAGATGGTTTTTGAACACCTTTAGGATTGTTTTCACCTAGAAGATTCAACAAATGGATTCCTTTAGTTATTTCAACTTTGTTATCATATTACTAAATGTCACATTCCATTTCGAATTGCACATGTCATTGGCGCAACTTGCCTCTTAACCATGACCAAGCCTTCAAGTGGAGTTCAACCCATTATAGTCGGGGAAGCATTGTATCGACTCATAAATCATGTTTTATGCCTTCAATTTTGCGATGCCTTCACAACACATTTCTCCCCATAGTAATTTGAAATCACAACTAAGGGAAATTGTGAAATAGTAGTCCACAGCATTAAGTGCATCTTAGACCTTTACCCCAATTGGGTTGTTCCCCAATTAAACGTGGTAAACGGTTTTAATTCGATGTCAAGAAAGGTCATATATCAAAAACTTTGTGTAACATGTGGAGACACCATGACACTCATCCCTTTTGTTCGTGCATTTTATGCATTTGAGTCTCCCTTATTTTACAACCATCATAATCATGAAGGCGATGTCATAATCATCCCCTCTACCATGGGAACCCATTAAGGTGATCCCTTAGGAAGGGCACTATTCGCATTAGCCCACTTTAGGGCTTTGCATTCTACAGCCAGTCATTACCCTTCTTGCCTCTTTCCATCCATTGAAAACAACATGCATATCATAGGTCCCCCTTTTATTGTATCTTTTGCATATGAACATTTCCAAACCAAATTTCATGCAATAGGTCTTTCTATCCAACCTCATAAATGTGTAACATGGTCACCCTTTGGCCTACCACCTAACTTTAACACCCCATCATAGTTTACCACCCCATCAAAAGGAATTAGAGTTTTGGGAGTTCCATTAAGCACTTCATCATTCACATCATCCTTCATCAAAGATGCCTTGTTAGAAAATGTTCAACATATGAATCTTTTCCTTAAAATTGGTGATGTTTAAGTAGCCTTTGGAACTTTAATTCATTATTTCATGCAATGACCTTCATATTTCTTATGATGTACACCTCCCTCTTCCACCTTCATACACTATTAGATGATGGTGTTTTTATGCTAATTTTTATGATTGAAATTTCAATCACTATGGACAATGGACAAAAATGTCTTCAATCAGAACAGACCAATCATTCAAAAAAAGAATCTGACTGAATTTATTTTGACTAAATGCCTACTTGTATGTCTAATTTGACTAAATTGTTTAATGTCAATTTTGATAGACCTAACTAAATTCCTAATTGATGTAGATGCCACATGGTTTGTTTGTTATAACTAAAGTGACTAAAAAGGTGACCTATATTTGGGTGACATGTGTCTTGCCATCCTGATTGATATGACTAACAAGATATCGTATATATAGGTGACACATGTCCTGTCTATGTTGAGATGACTAAAAAGGCAGCCAATAACTAGGTGGCATGTCTTATCTATTTTGACTAAAGTGACTAATAAATAACTAATAATCAACAAACACATGGCATGTCCATGATGAAATCTTAAGATGACTAAAATAATAACCTATACGTGGGTGACACATGTCATGTTTTTGTGATTGAATTGACTAATGAAATTAACTTATATTTAGGTGACACATGTCAAGTCTTTGTGAATGAACTAACTAATAAAATCAACATGTATTCAAATGCCACATGGATGTCTATTTTGACTGACTTTTTGACTAATGTTGATTATGTGTACATGATTAATTGCATGCTAATTTGGTCTTCCACCTATGTTTATTGGTACTAATTAATTCAAATCTAGCAACATTTTGATGTAGCTTGCAAGCTAAACCTTACACTATGGTACTACACATACAACATATAGATCTACATGCACACATCTACCATATATTTTGGAGCTACAAATCCAAATCCTACAATAAACATGCATGGATCATAAAAAACAAACTCAATTTTACTTATGAAGTTTTAACAACATAAACACAAACACAGTTTCATATCATGGATATATTAGTATTGCAAGTAGATTGAAAAGGTACAAAACATTGAAACATATGAGGTTTACAAACCCTATAGTCAATTTACAATAAACATCTGTAATGTTTAGTGAAAATGAGGTTGTTTGCTTCTAAGGCCAAAATACAAAATAACCAATTGCATTTGTAATAGTGCGGAAAGGATGATCATGTTCTACATCTAGAACTAGCAAATGGGCACCTCTTATCAAACATGATGTAATGCCAATAAAAAGGTAATGTTTTGACATCGAATGATTATGATGTTGAATTGCTCCACCACTAAATTTCACAAAATCTCCAATTGCACAATCCTTATTTCCATTTGAAAGGAGGAGAAGACAATCACCTTTGTGGTACTACAAAATAAATGCAAATATAATAAGTCAAAACATAATGAAAAAAATATTTATCTTCTTTAAACATCCCGTTAACACAAACTAAATACAAAGATTTTATTAAAAGACAATGAGAAGACCTAATGTGGTTCAAACATTATATGATTTAGAGAAAAAAATAATGTGAGGGAAGAATTGAAAGGCTTACATTTGGGCAAGCATGTTCACCGATTCTAATAATTACACCAATTGTCTCCTTTTCCTGGATCCTTCCAGCACGCTTATACGTAGTAGAATTTCATACCGATCCATTTGTCTTCACCAAAATTGAGGGGCCCACTTCCCTTTGTATACTTCCCATAGTCCTATTGTTCTGGAAATTCCCAAACTTGATATCAAACTCACCACCACATTTGAAACATTAGGAAATGATACACTTGAAAATAAAAAACTATGACAAGTGCAAATGCATGTAACATAAAGGTTCTTGGGTTACCGGTTGCTAAGGCCATCACCTAAGGTACGCGAAATAGACCATGCAAAAGCCCTTATGGCTTCCCAGTGCAAGTCTCATCTTGTAATTCATTGCTGCCCATGTAGTTTGAACCCAACATACCTTACACAACTTGGGGCTTCATACAATCTAAATAACTAAAACCATAGTGTGTCCATCAAGTAATTATCCCCTTTTTGACTATCAAAAGAATGAGGCAAAATATAGGAATAGGGGACATTTCCCAAACACTTATAAGGACAACGGTCTATCAATAAAGTACTTGTAGGACCCAAATCCCTAAACCCTGGATTAATTTCCCTCCAAACCCTATCCATGTTTTTCAAAACTAACATGCACTATGGATTTTGTGGATGGGCAAGGCGTGTATCTAAACATTTTTTGGAACCCCACAGAAACAAGGGTTTTAACCTTGAATCAACCCCCTAACAAAAAATCAACCATAGGTCTCAAATTTGCAAATGTTGTTGACCAGATGCTAGTGTCAATATGGCTACCACACAACTCCAAGAACTTTTGAAAGTGGGTTCGTGGGTTTATAAACTTGTTCCCACACGAAATGGTAGGAATTAATGGTTTCCAGATCTTCATAGATTTCAAGTAACAAGTTTCACACAATAAGCCATTGACGTCTAGAACCAAAAGATGTCTGGTCATGTTAATAACTAACAACTTGTTTTCATATGAAATATTATAGGCGCCCATTAACAAATCAAAATTCACTTTTCAAGGTTTAGCCCACACTAATCAATCTTGTTATGCGTGGAAGTTGGAGCATCCATTAACATTGTTTTGTTGTTAACCACAACATTCTTCCCTCGAACGCTAGACCAAGTCTACCTGTCTGAACTAAACACATGATTCGGGATTAACAAACCACCGCCATTGTTTTATTTTTAGCTTTGTTGACAAGCATTTTAAAAGTGACTGAAATATTCATAGTGAGGGCACAACCTGTAGATTCATCCATTTTGTCCTACTAATTAGCTATTTATTTTTGGACCTTATCCATGTATCTACTAATGAAGTTAAGCCTCCACCTTAAACAAATCATCTTAACTCACAAGAACCCACATCCCTCATCCCCCTTAACCTATTCAAAAACTTAAAAGGCAATAAAAATTGAAGAAACATAAAACATTACAAACTAATAGCTCTTTGACAATTTCAAAACTAGAATTAAAAAATATAATAATAACTAGTCAAACTAATCCAACATTCTGGGAAACATAGTGAAACTAATCCAACAAACTGGGAAACATAACAACCTAACAAATCTTGTCCTATAATATGCATGTTACTTACCATGGCCATGTTGCCATCATGAGAGGCAATCACTTTATCGACAACAACATTTGACGTTTTTTCCCCTTCAACTATGGGTTGACTCTCATGAATGGCTATTGACTTCAAAAATGAAAACATTTCCTCCATCTTATCAAACATATGATCCTACTTTTGCATTAGTTAATCATTATGAGATTTTAGATCTTCAATGATTTTAACAAGTTCTTCATAATTTTTCTCCATGGCCCCCATGTGTAGGTCAATGTCAAATGTTAAAGAATGGCATGTATTGTCCAAATTTTCCTGTTGGGCCATAACATGATTAGGTGTAGGATGTTATATTAATACTAGACCAAGGGCATTAAGTAACAAACATATGGGGTTGGTGAAACCTATTGAAATTCACCAACACCTACCCACCTGCTTTGAGAAAAAACCTAGCATCCAAGGTTAATCAACTAGGATAGACAAAAAGACAAAAAAACAATTAAAACAAACAAAAAGACAAAAAGACAAAATGAAAAAAAACAATGTTTCATTTGAAACAACTTGCAAGACCTATTTGGGATAAATCAAAGCCTTGATTGGTCATGTAATTTTCACAAATGTGGGTAGAAAAGATCTTTATCCAATTTGCTCTAACCTCATCCTCTTCCACCTCTAACCTTTTGCACTTGTTATAACTTTTTTCCTTTTCAACTTCTTTCTGTATCTCCACTAATGTGGGCTTTCGTCCTAGGTCAACCTCCTAAACCCATCCAACCCATAGGTTACAAAATCAAAATTTGAGATTGAACAAGGAAATGTAAATCACAAAAGTTTAAAAAGGAAGTAGGAAATTAATTACTTGCCATTCGTTCCTCCACACCAATTTCACCTATTTGTCCAACTCATGATGCATTCTTCTGAGTTGCCTAAATTTTTGTCATTCATGTAGCCCTATCAACATTCTCCTCTTGCTTGAGAACTTCAATCAACTAATCCTAATGTGGTTCTATGCAATTCTGTGGTCTACTTTCACCTTTCTTTATTTTCTTCTTCAACCAGCCACGTCTACTTTTCAATACTACAATCACTTGGTCCTTGACATGCTTATAGCCAAACAAAAAATCTATATACTCAAAACCCACATCCAAAGCTTCTTTTATGGCTTCCAATTCTTTAGAAAGTTGTCATCAAATGTCATCAATGGTGAGATTGAGCTTCAAGGCATACCTTCGAAGTGTAGTCAACCAAGTGCACTTGCCACCACCAATGGGTCTTCTTGACATATTAGAATGCACAATACGTTTGACATCCTTACCAAGAAGTTCTACCATTTCAATTCTAAGCATATTCATGATTTTGTCCATTGCGCGACACCTAACCCTCTATTTTGCTTGCCTTGAACGTCGGTATGATGAAACCACTATGCTATTTAATTGGGTAGATGAGTCTGTAGCTGAACCAATTCCCACATTGGATTGACCTCCTATGGGCTTTTGGATGTTTGTAGGGTAAATAAAGGTTGTTGGGTTACTTGTTTCGAGCCACTATCTTGGCGGCATACTAATTGTCGGAGTTATAAACCATGCAAAAGGTTGTTGCTGGTATTGACCAATTACCATTTGTGGGCTTCCAAGATATTGAAGCGTCTATGCAGGTGGGGTTGGTGTGAGTATGGCCATGCATAGTTAGGTATTGGTATTGCTAAGGTTGCCATTGGTATTGGTTGGGTGGTCGTTGGAATTGATTGGGTGGCTATGGTATTGGCCAAGTATGCCCATGTATGGTGGCCATGTATTTTGGGGTATTATGTTTGGCACCTCTGAACCTATTGCTACATACATTTATGCATTTGCAGATTGACCTACAAAGTGACAAACAATACACAACAAAAACATAGGTGGGTACATACTAAATGTCTAAAAGGAAAAAAATGGCGGGTCTAAACTTTGATCAAGAATAGTACTTGACAAATCTAGTATCAAAGATGGTTGTCAAAAGATTTACCTACAACGTTCATTGGCATTTGTTGAGTAGAAGTGGTTGGTTCATGAGCACCACTAAAACTTATAGCCATGGGGATTTCGAATTCAGTAACCAATGGCTCCTAATTCATAGTCCCCTCATCACTAGAGGTAAAACCATCTAACATTGAACCAGATGTAATATTGTCATCAGTGTCGTTCAATTTGTTGAACAACACCATGGGTTGTTTTTGCCTCATCCAATGTTTAGGTTGTTATTTTGCAACTTGTCCTTTCTTTGGGAACATGCACAAATTAGCCATGGTAACCAATCAATAAACCTAAAAAAAAAACTATGGCAATCTTACCAAACTTAGAAGAAAAATCAATAACTAAAAAAAAAAGATGTGAAGAAGATGACCACGAAATAAAACACAAAAACAAGAACATTCATGGCAATTTGAAATGTACCTTGTAATAGGGAATGCATTCAAAAGGGGTCCTAACAAATCAACAAAAAACATAGAGAGAAATCTTGCCTTTTTTTCTTCAAAAACTTACCAACAAGATTTTGATCATGTAAAAGAAACTTGGCAAGCCACACATAATCAAGCACATGTAGGGTTGCAGCTATTTCCACAAAACCCTTACTTTAGCAAATTCAACAATTCATCACAAAAAATAGGGTTTTAGAAAAATGGAAGCATATTTATCACTATGGCCTTTCCTCTTCCAAGCTCCCCTTAGACTTTTTATCAATTTTGTCTTACACGTTGTCTTCATCAAAACCCTTGTCTAGATTTGTTTTCTACCCACAACCCAAGTCCAACCTCACCCTCCTTCACTCAACTTTGAACTGCTATCGACCACCATTGTGACTTGTTTGCAAAGTCGAAAATTGCGTCAAGGCTTCACACTTGGATCCATAGGAACCCTCAACCTCCAAAGTTGATTAGCAACATGGATGACATTGTTTGCAATTTGTTTATCTCTGCAACAACATAAAGAAAATTGAAAATGTGTCTTATCATTGCAAAGGAAACCAAAAGGTGAGTGAGTGAGAATGAGTGAAAAAAAGAAGAAAACAAGGCAGAAAGACATGAATGTGTGAAAATGAGTGAAAGGGAAAAAGAAATGAAAACAAGAAAGAGTTTAATGAGGAATTTGAATCATAAATGCTTGGATGACATCTAGAACAATGTGTAAGAAAGTTGAAATGTCAGAATGGTTGGAAATGCACGGAAGCTCAATGAGCAACATGCAATTGTGAATAAACAAAAGTTCATGGTCTTAATAATCTTACTTCCAATCTACACCAAAAGTCAAAGCAAACTTTGCCTTATTTTTGGCAATGGTGTGTTGTTGAACTTCATCATATTTTTCTTTTTGTTGAGCATCGACATTTGCACTGGGAACTACTTGCTTAATCGCATTCACGCTTGCCACAACATTCATTATTTTGTGTTATTTACTTGTTTACATTAACATGGCCCAATATTTAGTAAGGTAAGGTAGGGTTTGATTTATAAAATACACTAAATTTCATTTAATTATTTATTGGCTAGGGTTTGCTCATTCGTAACACATTAAATGTGATGCACTATGAATTTTTTTTGTGAAAATGTGATGAAAACCATATTTGGGATGAAAAACACAGTAGCAATTTGGGAAGACTTGAAGGAGTGTAACATCTGGCCACATTTGTGGTTACAAGCTAGTGTTGTGGACCATGGGTTCATTAAACCAGTAGCATCATATGTGTTGAAAAATGAGGAAAAAGAAAGGTTTATTGAAACTTTGAAGACACCTACACATTATGTCTTTTCATTCAAGAAGATAATCAAGGGCCATGATTTAAAGGGCATGAAGTCACATGACTACCACATTATGATGTAAATTTTTTTTCCTTTATGCATGTGGCATCTTATGACTAATGAATGTAGGATGGCAATTATTCACTTGCGTTGGGTTTTCAGAAGGTTGTGTGCCAAGGTTGTGGATCTAGCAATGATGGGGGACTTGAAAAGGAAATGGCAATCACATTAGCCTTATTAGAGCAAGAATTCCTTACTTCATTTTTTGAAGTCATGACACATTTGTTAATTCATTTAGTTGAAGACCTAGAATTATGTGGTTTAGTCCAAACTCAGTGGATTTATTTTATTGAAAGGTATTTGAAAACCCTGAAAGGATATGTGGGAAATAGAGCAAAACTAGAAGGAAGTATGGTAAAAGGATTTGCAATAGAGGAAGTAGTTGGGTTTTGCATTGAATATCTTGTGGATTTTGCAGCCACAAGATGTAGGGTGTGGAATCACAAAGAAGACCCCTCCATGTTTGATGAGGTGTTGGAAGGTAGTGGGCGTCCACGAATTATGATTACAGACCTTTGAGACATGGCCCATTCTTTTGTGCTTCAAAATGTGGGACTAATGGCTACATGGCGTGAGTAATGTATTATTTGCTTTTAATTATCTTAATAATCAAGTTGCATAGTTCTTTTAAGAATATGTGTTAGATAACTCACACCATTCAATTTATCAAGAATTGTTGTTGTTGTTGTAGGTTAAAGCCACTTGTTGTTTCACAATTTTGTATTGGCAATTTGAATCTTAAATTATTTTTTAAAGTTGTAAAGATTAACTAGGTGTTATATGTTGTATTTGTAGGAAGTATTCTATAGTAGTTAAGATTTAGAATCAAGAGAGGGGAAATTTCTTGCTACTTCAAGGTTGGTTTCGGGGAAGGAATCTTGTGTTCCCAAGTAACCTTGCTCCATTGCCCCCCTTTGCAACATGGATAAGGGCTTCCATTGTAATGGCTTTCAATGATTGGGACACAATTGACATAGACATAGTGCATATGTCCATGACTCCAACATTGGAAGACATGTCAATTCAAACCATGTATGTTTATGGCAACCACATTCATGTTGCAAGTGCCAAAGAACATCTAACAATAAATGATTGTGGTGTAGTGGCAATTTTTGAACAATAATGCATATTGGGCCCAAATGATCAAAAATTAGTTTTTGCAAAATTGGAATATGTAGGTCGAATTGAAGAGATATTGGAACTAAATTATGGAGTGTTCAACACAATTATCTTGTTATGCAATTAAGTGAAAGTAAACTACATTGGGAATAGTGCAACAATTAAACGAAATGAATATGGCTTCACACTTGTGAACTTTTCATCCCTTATTCCCATTTCAGACCAGTCATTTGCTATCCCCCTACATGTAGAGAACAATTTTTTTTTAATGACCTGCAAAAAAAGGGTGGAAGGTATTACTACGAAAAGATCCCTGTGGGAGATGGATAACTGAAACTATTCAAACCGACCCTACAAAATTTGATATGTTCTGACTTGACAACATTGATGATTACACATGTTTATAAACTCCTATTTCCATTGAGGAATCCATTCAATTGCCACAATTGTAGGTGGTTCTACTATTGCACCATTAGGTTTATATTTGGTTGTTCGTGAAGGGGAAGATGATGGAATAAATAATGCAAAGGAATCTACAAGAAGTTGTGACAATGATGGTTAATTAATTTATCACATAAAGGATGGTCAATCATTGCTAGACCATCCTTTCTGTTTTGTTTATTTTGGAGCTAAACATCTATATGTTCAATTTCGGAAACTTGGACATTGGTGCATAAGTAATCAAAGTTCAAAAAACCATTCTAGTACAATTTTTTTGTTTTAATCCTCCATTTTCTCACTTTTCATATGTATTTTGTTATTTTTCCATTGCTACTTTTAGTTCTATTTTATTATGAATGATCAAAAACATAAATTGAACAATTGATAACTTAATGGTATTTTCAAAATTTTCAATAATTTGCTATTTAAAAACTTAAATAATCTTTTTCAATTTTCATATTGCCACCTCATTAAAAAGTTTGCATTATAATCACATTTAGTTAACGTATAATGATTGATTTTAGTAATCTTAGTCATCGTAGTCAAACAATATGAGTCCACATAGGTGCCACACATGCCACGTGTGTACCCAATTGTTTGATGTGACTAAATTGTTATTTTGTTATAATCACAACAAACATACCTACTTTTCATGTTAGTCATATCATACATTATTATTCAAACCAAACATATTACATTGTGATTAAGATGACTATGTAATCATCTTAGACATAATATTAGTAGCAAAAAAACCCATGTTGTGTAGTAGTGATAGAATCCTTCACTTCTTTTGACTCCTCCTTCCCTTAAGTGTTTGGGCACCTTTTGGTCCAAGATCCTTTAATAACCCAAAAGGACTTCTAGCTCGTAAACAAGCTTTTCTTTCAATGACTTTTGATGGCATCAAGTTCATATAGATAGCCACCATTGCCTTAGTGCGAGTTAGATGAAAAAAAATTCAGCTTATTTAAGGAGTTAGGCCCTTGTAGCTTCAATCATAGCTACTAGGTTTATGGTTGATCAACGTCCCTTCCTTTTTTAAGCCTTAACACAAGTCAATAATAACACCTTCCCTTTCCAACAACATTTCAAGGTGGCATGTGATCTCCTACCACCCCTAGCTTGCACATGTCTTCATCCGTTTGAACAATTCATTAGGCAACAAATGGTTCGATTTCAAGATTCCATCTTGAAGCGTCTACACCATCATACCCTTTCCAACATTTTTTTCGATGGGATATTTGACACTCATCATGCCCGAATACTATCATGTTTTGGCCCAAGGGTGGGTGCTTGGCCTATAGTTCAAGTAATCTTCTTAGGCTTTTGACTAGCTTTCTCGATCTTTTCCATAACGCTTCAAATATGACTTAGATTACCTCATCTTTCAATTGCAAGTATCCTTCAATGTGTGTGCACACATCCCATTGACCTTATGGGTATCTACTTTTTACTTTGTGCTCATGGCAACGAATGCACATGAACCCATGATGCAGTTCGTGACACCTTTGTTACCATTGTGCGGGATGATGGTTTTCATGTGGGGTGAGAACAATTACATGCGTTTCCTTCAAACATGTTCAACTCCTCTTGTTGACAAGTCGACATTGTGCTCACCAAAAATGACATTTGCACCTTAATTGACCCAACACGAATGGATTTACTTTTTCGATTTTGCACCACCCAAGGATTTGCTACTTACAATGTGTTTCAAATCAAAGAACGGAGTTATTGTGACTAACACCCCGCTAATCAATTCCTCCCCTTATTAATGGAGGTATTTGGATGTTTACATAAACATGTAGATGTGTTTATACACAATTGTGCCAATGCCATTGGAGTTTGAAAGGACTAGAAGGTTTTCCTCTTTTTGTCCTAGTTACTTTTCTTTGGCAAAAAAATTCAATCACATTGTAAAGCTGTAAACATCCTCCATCTTAAGTTGAGTGGTAGCCATAGGCCTAGTTACTTCCTGACTTCCACCCCCTTAAGGCACATCTCCCATCTCCATGATCGATTTATTGCAAGTGGTTAATTTTTGATATGAAAAAATATGACCAACCTACTACAAGTGGTTGATTTTTTGACATGGATAGGTTTTGACATTTAGTTTGAACTAACTTGACGTCCTGTAAATTCTTCTTTTTCTTTTTTCTTATCCCTTTGTACACTTTCTTAATCTATTATGTGTTTATCAATAAACTTTTATAGGGTTGAATCAATACTTAACTCCATATCCTTTTAGTATATGGAATGATTGATCATTGGATTGCACCAAAATTCACACATTATAATAATAATAAAAAAATTGTGCATCAATCCAACATGTTTGGATTTACAAAGCCAAGGCTTTTTAAAGCTCTCCATTTTAAAGACTTATGTTGGAACTAAAGATTCACATAAACTTGATTAAGTAGGTTAAACATCAAATAAGTTAATAGTGATACCTTTATATTAATTTATAGTAACTATTGGTTATTTCAATCCATTTAACAAGCTAACTTGTGAAAAGTTGAAATTGGTTTTTGGGTCACTTAGTAATTTAAAGTATGTGTCTCAATTAAATCCCTTTGTATGGCAATTTTTTTTATTGGGTCATCTTCTAATTTATCTCATTTACAAAACATGCAGAAGTTCTCTAACATCTCTGAATTTTTAGCATAGAAGATAAAATAAGTTAAAATATTAAAATCTTACTCTCCCCACTCGCCCCCTCCCCCCAATGTACGAGGTCCTGAAAGCGATAGGCCCTGGATTGGGACCTCGAAAGGCAAAACCCTAAAGCGCGCTAGGGTCTCTTGCGCGAAGAAACGCGCGAGCTCCGTGTTTCGGAGCTTCGTCCTCGACGCACGTATCGCACAGGCGCTGCGATCACGGAGCTCCATCGTCGGACGTTGCAAGTAGCAGCCATGGTGGCCGTGAAGAAGACCAAGAAGACGCAGGAGAGCATAAACAACCGGCTGGCGCTGGTGATGAAATCCGGTAAGTACACGTTGGGCTATGGCACCACGCTCAAGTCGTTGCGCGGTGGCAAGGGCAAGCTCATAATCATCGCCAACAACTGTCCACCGCTTCGCAAGTCAGAGATCGAGTACTACGCCATGCTTTCCAAGACCGGGGTGCACCATTACAGTGGCAACAACGTCGACCTGGGTACTGCATGCGGCAAGTACTTCCGAGTCTGCTGCTTGAGCATTACTGATCCCGGAGACTCTGACATCATCCGCTCCATGCCCTCTGAATAGGTCTTTTCTCTTCTTTTCTGGAAACTGGAGTCAAGATCTTTGTGTGGGAGACGGTGAGCGGGGCAAGGGCGGCATTGGCCGTCAGGGCGTTGTAAGCGCTTCCTCTCTGATACTTCGCACGGGGAAGAAGAGAAGTAGTAATGAGATTTTGCAGACAATATTACTTTTAGAGCTATCACATTGTTTTGTGGGACCTTTCGACTTCATGCAACAGAATGCTTGCAGTTCACCGAGTCTTTCAGCATCAGTTCAAGTTAGGGTTTCTCTCTGTGCAATGATTTTTTTGTCCTGGTGTGAATTGTGAGTGTGTGCTACCATGTGGACTTGCTGAGGTTAGGGAGGAGTTCTTTGTAAGCAAGCTGATGGCTGACCTTGAAATCAAAGTGGTATTACTTGACAGAATGGTGAAAGAAGATTAATGGTTTGGGGTTTTCAAGATCTAAGGCTTAGGGTCTAGGATTTAGGATATATTTTAAAGATTGGCACAGAAGGCGATAAGCTGTCTGTAAGAGGTGGATCCCATGGCATATTCAGGACACACAATGTGGTTGTGGAGGTGAGAAATTATAATGTGTGAGATTTTCTTTCTGACTTGAAAGCTGTTGGTAACTTCACTCACATCTATGATTACTTGGAGGAGTATGACAACTCCATGGATCTTGCCACATTTGCAATAAGTAACCATCTCTGATTGTCACTGATATCATAACCAACAAAAGGATATGAACAAGAGCTTGAGCATGAGGACTTTTGGTTCAGCAAGGGATGCCCCCTTTCCCTCAATGTCTGAAGCTTCTTCTGCTCTCTTTATTTCCATCCATGCATTCAATTTTGGACTCTACATAAATCTGTTTTCATAGTTGACAATATTCTGTCTTTTTACATATGTCTAAAAATATAGAATATTTTCCTTCAATCTCTGTTCTCTGTTTTGTCTTTCCTTCTTTGGAATTCTCTGTGGCTGGTTGAAGAAGTGTTAACCTCACTTTGCCTTTTCTTAATCGTGAGAATGGAGATTTCTTGATTTTTAATGAGAGATATTTTGCATATGTGCCAACCTCTCTGAAACTGTCAGTGTCAAGTCTTGAGCTTTCTTTAGATTTGGAATCAATTTTTCCAGTATCTGCAAAGAGGATTAGCTTCATCTAAATGGGTGTATTCTTTGAGCCAATATAACATGGGCTTGGACCTGTTCTGGCTGCATAGTCTTGGTCCAAATGCTGATCCCTTCAACATTTGCACTGCTCAAAAGGACAGCATAATCTATTGCCAGTGTCACTGAGAATGCAACAACCATTGACATGTCTAGTTTTTGTCCATGTTGTTCCGGCTTCTTCCTCCTTGCCAGTGATAGTTCTACTGGTAAGCATGTAAGCTGCAAATCATTTGGGGTTTGCTTATGCCCAGTCAGCCTCTTAAAGAGTACCTAGGTTATATTAGAGCCCACTTCAATTCTTTAGCAGTCTTTTTTTGCCAAAAATCACATACATATCCCAGTGACATTCTTGGAATCTCTTGTTCAAAAAACAAAAAGTCCAAGGGATATCCATCTCCATCTGTAGCATTGAAAGAGACTTGCATCCTAGACATCTGCCCACCAATTGTGCAAGAGAAATGTCTTTTACAGGTGCTTCAACTCCACGAGAAAATCAAAACCAAGCAAACCAGATGTAGACAATCAAGAGACAAAGAAAGAAGTGTGTACCCCCAATTATCCTCATGAGATTGTGTGAGGATTCAGGAACATTGGCCCTCGGTTCCGTCGGAATCTGGCAACACCACTACAGTCTGATCACCGTTTAGGGCTTGGCGCTGGTTTTAGGATTTGGTGTACAGTTTGCAGCTGCTTCGAAGATTGCTCATGTTTGCGTTCTGCATTTGGATTGTCGTCGATCCTCTCTTCTGTGCCGGAGTATCCGAGCGTCTGTTGCTGACGCCAGTGAACGGCATCAGCGATACAGTGCCGTGACGTTACGATGGTGCTCTCGCAGAAGGAGGCCGATGTGCAGATGATGTTGGCTGCTGATGTGCATCTCGGCACGAAGAATTGCGACTTCCAGATGGAGCGATATGTCTCGAAGCGTCGCTCTGATGGTATGCATACACTTCTCCATTTTCTTCGTCTCTGTCTCTTTTTCTTGTCTCTCAACGTTAGGCCGATGCTGTCATGTGATCGAGCTTGAATTTTTCTTTTCTCCGCTCTTTGTGCACCCGTTCTTTATTGTTTTTGTTAATGGGAAACACCAGAGATAATAGTGAAGCAATGCAGAAGCAAGGGGAATGATGGAACTCCCTGGTAGCCACATATATTATGGCGTTTGTGTACCTCTTGTAGCCATGGTGTTGATACCTGTGAAGAAAAGAATGAGAAAAGCATTGTTGTGATCAGTGTCTGTGTAGAGAACTGTGATGACAAAGGTGAAGGGAAAATGTTGGAGAATTGAAATGAAATTCTTCTTTCCACCTCTTTCTTGCAATGTTGTTGATTTGGACTACATCCACATCAAGGAGGAGGGTGTTGGTGTAGAAATGCATTGTTCATGGTTGTTAGGCGCTTTGTTCTCTTTGCAGGTATTTTCATCATTAATGTTGGCAAGACCTGGGATAAGCTGCAGTTGGCAGCCAGAGTGATTGTTGCCATTGAGAATCCCCAGGACATTATTGTGCAGTCTGCAAGGCCTTATGGACAGCGTGCGGTCCTGAAGTTTGCCCAGTACACTGGCTGCCAGGCTATTGCAGGGAGGCATACACCTGGTACCTTCACCAATCAGCTGCAAAATACTTTCAGTGAGCCTCGGCTGTTGATCTTGACTGACCCCAGGACTGATCATCAGGTGACAATTTCAGTTTTCCACTATGTATGCAATTGTCTTTTGACATTCATGTTGGGACTGCACAATCATTCAAGAGAGTGTGTGCACACAGGGTGAGTATTTTGAGATGTGCTGGTTTGGTGTTTGTTGCAGCCAATTAGGGAAGCAGCACTTGGAAACATTCCTGTGATTGCATTCTGTGACACTGACTCGCCCATGCACCATGTTGACATTTCTATCCCTGCCAACAACAAGGGCAAGCACAGCATTGGATGCCTCTTCTGGTTGCTGGGTGCCATGGTCCTCCAAATGTGAGGCACCATTACACCTTCTCAGCCTTGGGATGTCATGGTAAGCAGCATCTCCTCCAAGAGCTTTCTTTGTCTTTGTACCGTCCAAGCTTCTGGACCATGTATGCAGGTCCTCAATTTCCTTTCTGGAGCTCTAGCAGAGTTACTGCAGTATTTTATGGCATGTGGCAAGATGCCCATGTCGTAAACTCCTTGTAGGAAGGAAGGTGGAAAGGGATTCAGATTCAGATTTTGCATGTGCAGGTTGATTTGTTCTTCTATAGGGAACCTGATGAAGAGAAGGATCGTGAGGATGAGGAGGGAGGTGTTGCTGAATTTGTACCAGTTGAGTATGCTGCACCACCACTTCCTGTACCTGGAGCTGATACACAGTGGGAAGGTGACACAGCTGGCCAATGGGAGCCTGACATAGCTTCTGTGGCCATGCCTGCAGTTGTTGCAGCCCCCGAATGGACTGCTCAAGGTTCTTTCTAATCCTCTGTGCCAAGTTCTTAGGTTCAGTCTATCAATCTGCAAACTTGTGGTCCAATTTGGTCATACTTTTCCAAAATCATCCTAGGGAGCCTGCATCTGTTACAGTTCAACAGTACTTTTTATAGCTTAAGAGTTTTCTGCTCTGTTTGAAGAACAAGCTTGCCTTCTCTTTTCAGGAGCTTTGGCTGGATGTTGCAACGTGTTGCTTTGTTGTTCTAAAGGATTTATCATGTTTTTCACTTTGTTGAAGTATCACAGAAGCACTCATTCCTTGTTATTTGAAGTTTGTAGAGTAGTGTATTTCTTCCAAGCAATGAGCAAAATATTTTTAGGTCACTATCCAGGAGGTTGCACTGCAAACTCTTGTCAGGTTAAGTTGTAAGTGTTGACAATTTCTCAGTCCTTATGTGAAGATAATCCACTTGAGAGTTCTCAAGTTCTCATTGCTCTGCAGTGTACAGCAAGTACATTGCAGAGGACTGTGCCATCAAAGAAATGACTGCTGGTGATCAAATTGTGCTGTAGGGGATCCTGTCTGTGCACTTGACTGTATCTGACTGATTTCTGCTGTAGATACAAGATAGGCTGAAGCTGAGATTACATATTTCTTGTGGTTGTCATGGATGCAGTTCCAGCAGCAGGGTGAGAAGGGGCAGTTGCACCTGTACCTGCTGGTTGGGAAGGTGCAGCACCTGGCTGGGAGAGTGCAAGTGTAGCACCTGGCAATTGGGACCCAGTGCCTCAGTAGGTCTTTTGAGATTGGAGAGACTTGTAATTTGGTGGGTGTATTAGACAACTTCATTTTTGTTCAGGGCCAATTTTGATGAAAATTCTTGAACTGTTTCATGCATCAAGTAACAGTGTTTTGAATCAGGTTCAGAAGGTTCCATGTCATCATGCTCTTGTTTCACTAAAAGTGTTGTGTAATTTGGACTGTGGGCAATGAAGGATGCTGATATCTTTCACTGTGAGGCAAGTTTGGTAATTAACTTGCTGGATAGGAAGAGAGCATAGAGGGAAGTGTTAATTTTGCTGGCAGATTTCTTCAATCTATGTATTTTCTTGTAACACAGGGTAAAGGCTAAACAAGTCTTTGCCTGCTGCTCCATTTGCAAGGCTGTTTTGCTTTTACAAATGATGTGAATTACAAGCTCCAGGTGTCTTCAGTATGCCAGCAAAAGTTTGAGTCCTTGGAATTCCAGAAGCAATGAGAAGGAAGAGTCAGCAAAGTGGAAACAGCCTCACAGTTTGAAGATGGCGGTGCCTGCAAAACCATGTATATGGTGACACCCACCAAGTTCAATGGGGGTTTTTAACATCCTGTCTGCTTGCCTGGCAGACCACCCACCAGGAGCCCAGTTCTCTAGTACAAAATTAGCAATTCCATGAGCAAATTGAGTGCCAATTATCACTGACTTGCCACCCACATGCAGAAAGTGAGTTGCAGCAATTCCTTCAATCCAGAGATGCACACTTCTCAAATTTACTGTCAGGAATTCAACAAAATTACACCAAATGAGAAAGTCCCTGCCATTACATGAACTGCTATGATGCTTACAGAACTTGCTAGCATGAAACTCTCAATCTGATCTGCACCTACATGAATGGGTCCTCACATAAAATAACAAAACAAGACTGTACAAATTGAGGAAATGAAATTATCTGTCTAGTGGATCTGACTCCATTTCTCTATACACAAAAGTAGTGGAGCTTGCAGATACACCAGCAGCCAACATACAAATCAAGACATGTAAGAAGCCCTCACCTATTGTACAATGCTACTCCTGCCTCCATCACAAGCAGCACACAACCTGCTTTCAAGTATTCATTCAGAATTTCTTCAAATTTTGAGCAGGCTGTGTCTGCAGATTGGGAGGAATCCCTCTCTTCATCTTAGTACCCCCACAAAGCCTACACTGCAATCGGCAAAAACCGTAAGCGGTTGTTAGAAATCACCCTTGACGGTCAAGTATACACTGCCTCATAGAGGGGGGAAAGCTCAGTAGAACATAGATGAGCAAAGACTCACTCTTTATGACTTCAGAAATGCACAAGCAAGTATACAATGCCTTGACAACACAGGAATGAAATTTATGTGCATAAGAGAATCTAACCTTTTTCAGGCAAGAGCCAAAACAGAGAGGACAAGGATCTGTGCGCTGTAGTTTGCCTTCCCAGATAAGTTTACCTTGACCTTCACAGACATGGCATTGTTGCACACCATACCCATCACACTTGGGACATGCCTTCTGCAAAAAATGTACTGTCAGAAATATTTTACAACAGGTCACCCAGGTGCAGAATTCCAATATCAGAATCATTATAGGTGTGGACTAAAAGTCTTCTGCACATTCTACCATCTAGATTTACAATTAGAATCGAGCTTAAATCTAAGTACCCTGCATTATTGAACAGAAGAACCAAAAGACAAGCTGCTAAACAATACCTTAGGCAGTGAAGACACAAAAGTCTTAAATCACCCTCCCCTCTTTTAGTGCCTCTTTAAGAGTATCACCTGAAGAAGTTACCTGGGGTGTGCCTGCCAGAACTCCATTTCTCACAACTGCTGTTGCAAGTCCTAGAATTGCTACAGCCACCGCTGTTATAACACCCAAAGGTCCTGCACCTGTAACACCCAAATATGAATGTTTTACACTCTGTTAAGACATTTCCCTGCTGCCTCTACTTTACAGGAAGGGTTTAGGGTTAAAGATTGAGCATAGATGGATGCTGCCACAAAGCTCAGGAAACTCAGAAGTAAAGCTCTAAATGTCACCCCTTCAATACACAATCCCACTTTGATCACATGGGTTGATAAATTTATCCCTTGTCAAACAAGAGACCTTGAGGATAAAAAAGAACATAAACACAAATTGAGCCTATAAGTTGTATAGAAATACCTTTGATTCTAGTTGCACTGGTCCATGGCCACCCAA